>Ga0072500_145095_pt1 | contig 232350 bp, 217 predicted proteins | sample GBScelen77Swater_FD_63803 | JGI IMG/M metagenome (GOLD analysis project Ga0072500, IMG submission 63803) | Hot spring microbial communities from Great Boiling Spring, Nevada - cellulolytic enrichment S 77C v2 (version 2) | ecosystem: Environmental > Aquatic > Thermal springs > Hot (42-90C) ...
ATCTCCTTTTTTAATTGAAAATATGGTAAAAACTTTTCCTCCAAATTTTTTCTCAAAATTTTTATGGGTTCTACTTAACCACTCCTTCCACTTGTGTATTTCAGGAGTTTGGCTATATGAAATTGGTTTTATCTGCAAACCTATGAATTTACCTTTTATTTCTATGTAAAAATCCACATTATAAAGTCTATCCCATTCATCTGGTGCTGGTTTTATTTCTGTGTTCAATTCTTTTTGTAATAGTTGATAGATAGTTTTTACTTCCGTATGATAACCCTCATAAGTTCTATTTATCACAAGATTACGGATATAGTTTATACAATCCTCTTCTGATACTTCTTCTATTTCTGCTCTTATTACCTCCGTAATTTTTATATAAAGCTTTTTCCCAAGATGTTCAAGGTATTCATCAGGTTGAACATTTATTCCATTTTTAGAAAGAAAATCTTTCAATTTTTTCAGATAAAATTCTTCCCATTCATCAATAGTTTTTGGAGCACATTCTCTTATCCACTCAGAAACCGGTCCTACACTATTCTTTTTGTTTAACCCCCATCTATTGGTTGCTATGTTGAGTATCCACTCTTTTTTCACTTTCTATCCCTTACCTCTAATTTTATAAACTTTCCCTTCATTCTGTAATCTCTTGATTTATCTGCTTTTGCCAATCCAGATTTTATAAGGTATGCATTTACAAAAATTTTATTTTTCAGATATACATATGCATATACAACATCGCTATTTGTATAGCTCCCGTTTTCAAATTTTAGCATTACATCTCTGTTCAAAATATAATTTCTCAGGTATTCAATTGTTTCCTTTTTCTTTATGATTTCAACTCCTAAGAATTTTACCAAAAGATTGGAATCTAATTTTATTGTGTTTTCATCCACAATTTCTACAACTTTGTGCAAAGCATTTTTTCTAAAATCTATTTTTTTGGGATCTATAAGGGGTTTAGCATCCTGTATGTTAGGTTCATAATCTACATCTTTTGGTTTTATATTTTCCAATCTTTCTACGACTTCTACATTGTAAGTATCAAATAATGACTCTTGCAAACCGATTTTCTTTTTTATAATCTCTAAAAAGTTTTCATTTATTTCATACCCTATGGCATTTCTTTTTAATTCAAGCGCAACTTTTACAGTGGTTCCGCTTCCTAAGAACGGATCAAGAACCGTCTCTCCCACAAAAGAATACATCTTTATTAGTCTTCTTGGTAGCTCTTCCGGAAACATTGCCTCATGATTTATCTGTCTTTCCCCTCCAAATTTCCAGTGTCCAGAAAAATACTCTTTCCATTCTTCTTTTGTGAGCTTTGAAATCTCTTTTATCTGATGCGATATATTTTCTCCTCTCCCTGGTTTTTTGAAAATCAAAACGAATTCATAATCTATCTCTATCATCCCATTTGGAGGATAAGGATATGATCCCATCACATTCGCTCCTCCGGTTGTGTTCATAGAGGTTTTCTTTTGCCAGATGATTGCTCCCATGTAATCAAAACCTATCTTTTCACACTGTAATATGATTTCCGCGTGCAGAGGAATTACTTTATATTTTCCATAAATCACAGAACGGGCGAACTGATCTCCTATGTTTATACATAGTCTCCTGCCCGGTTTTAATACTCTGAAACATTCCTCCCAAACTCTGTATAAATCTTTCAGATATTCATGAAGAGTTTGACCGTAACCTATTTGTCCGGGAACTCCGTAATCTTTTATATGCCAATAAGGTGGAGATGTAATAATAAGTTCTATGCTCTCATTTTCAATTTCTATTAGTTCTCTGCTGTCTCCAATTATTATTTTTGCCCACGGTTTCATGTCTTTATCTCCCCCGAAATTTTTCTTGCTACGACAAGAATATTAGCAAAGTTCTTAACTTCAAGATTTTCAAAACGAGGTAAAATTTCTTCTTCAAGGTATTTTCTTAATTTTTCCTTATCGCCACCTTCTTTTCTCATAAAAATTCTTTTGAGCTCATTTTTTAAAATCTCTTTTACATTTGATATGTTTTTGTTTTTATCTTCATCATATAGCTTTTCAACAACATCAAGATATTGATAAGGGAAAACCCCTGAAATTTCTTCCGTTTTAAACTTGCAAATTAAATCCTCCATAAAATCCATTAGTTCCCAATTTCCTCCACATTCTCTTTCTTCTCCGCTGTGAGGCATGAAAACAATACAAAAACTATTCTTACCATACACCTCTTTTGCTTTTTTCTCAGCTTCGTTTACCTTCCTCAAAGCTAAGTAAAGTGGATATTTGTGATGAACAATTAAAATCCCGGCACTCATTGAAGCTTTTGGACTTAAAACATCTTTAAATTTTTTCTGTAAATTATAAGCACATTTTAGAACTTCCTCTGTTGGTAGAAATGCCAAAACATCGTCTCCACCTGCATAGACAAGTTTTCCCCAATGATCGTCTTCCACAATTTTCTTTACATTTTCAAGAGCAAACAAAGATAATTTTCTACTGAATACTTGGTGAATTGATGGAGAAGTTGGATGGGCTGAACATAAAATTTTTTCAAGTTTTTCTTTATCTTCTCCTTCTGAAAACTGAATTAAAGCATCTCTTGTTTTATCGTGAATAGTGTCTTTTATCTTTGGATTAAATTCCCCTTTCAACCATTTGCCCATATTATCTCCATCCATCTGTAAAATTGAATAGTATCTTGAAGGACTAATCCCTTTTTCCTTTAGAAAACTTTTTATTTCATCAAAATCTTTATCTTCAACATCTATTATCCCATATTCCTTTTCAAAGTAATCTTTTCTGTAAGTTTCTTCCATTAAAAATTGCCCGTCAATTTCATAAAGAGGGTCTCCTTTCAGCTTTGGAACAGAACTTGTAGATGGAAGCCCTTTACTTTTTAGATTATTAAATTTTTTCTTAAACTCCTCTTTAATATCATCTTTCAATCTTCTTTTTTCTCCAATACTTGCCATTTCAGAAGTGGAGGAGAATTTAACTTCATCGGATAAATTGAGTTCTTCTTTTATAATCTCCGGAAATAGCCTCTTTGTAAGGCAAACTCCACAAAGTTCTTCGCCTTCCCATTCCTCCTTACCGTTTCTCTCCCTTATTCTGCCCTTTAAGATTCCAGGTTTACTTTTACTTAACTCCAACCAATTGATATCTAAAACTTCAAACTCTCCACAAAGAGAACACTTTTTGCCCGGCTGTTCAAGTTGATTAAAATCTCTTACACTTTTTCTTGCTCCTAAAAGTTTTTCAGTAAGTTCCAAAAGAAGTGAATAAGCGCTTCCAACATTGGCAGGTTTGTAATAAGGATGATTTACTATTTCTTGAATTGTTTCATAAAGTTCATTTTCAGCAAAAAGCTCTTTGTAATCTTCAAGTACAGGAAGAACAAATTTTGCCTTATATTCTTCACATGCTTTATTGTATTCATCTTCATTTGGGAAATCTCTTCTTGAAGGTGGTTTTGAAATTCTATCTTTTGTCCACGGCATTATAACCCAGTAAACTTGGAAGTAGGAAAGAAGATGATCTTCTATATGACTTTTCGGATTTGGATTTTTGGAATATTTCTGAATTTTCTCAAAAACTTTATAAGCTAAGTCCTTTAATTTTTCTTTAAACTTTTCTTGACATTTTTGTCCCCATCTCTCATCATCATTACTATAAGGGATAACCGCTAAAAATCTGTTAGGTAAATTAGCAATAGTTAGTTTTTCTTCTAAATCTTTTACTGCCTTTTTATCATCATCGGTTTTATTTTCCTTTTCTTTAATTTTCCATTTTTCAAACCATTCTTTAAACTTTGGTTCATCCAAATTTTCAAAAGAAGAATTCTTAGAAATTTCAAGGTAAAGCCATCTATCAACAAGTGGCTGTCTCAAAAGATTTGGAAATATAATAACATCAGGTCCAAGTTCTTCAACGAGCGGTTTCATACTATGCCAAATAAGATATGAAAGCATATAACTTCCTGCCCATAAATCAGATGTCTTTCTTGCTTTTGAAATAAAACTTTGAACAGGTCCAATAGTGAAGAGCAAAAAGGCAGGTTTTGGCAGAGCGGAAACAATAGCGGATGTTTGAACCAAATGATCGTAAATTGAATGATTAGGAGCTCTTGAATCAGCAGGGTGCTTATTTATTTCAGGGAAAATTTCCGGATAAAAACGCCATAAGAATAAAAAAATAAATTTTGCTCTTTCATCCTGTTTTGAAAAATTTAGTTTTCCAAGTTGCTCAAATAATTTTTGAACTTTCTCTGGATCTGGTGTTTGAATGTCCTCTTCATTTTCAGAAAAAATATCCATAAACTTACATTCAATGTAATCTACTTTTGACTTATCTTCAAATTCCTTTTCTTTTTGCTTATCTTGAAGTTGCGGTTTTACAACTATTCTACTCTGAGCTGATGCCAACGAATCAGCATTTTCAACTTCATCACTTTTCACACATTCGCCATCAAGAATGTAATTTAAAAGCTCTTCTGCCCAAATTTCGTGAAGCTCGTGACGATTAGGGTCTCCTTTCGGCTTAGTATTATATCCTATATGAGGTGCCTTTTGAAGATTTATTTTTTGAGTTATTTGTCTTGGTCCCCCAAAAGCCAGGATTTTATACGGCGGGTCGTGAAGTAAAGCTTTTAATTTAAGTTTCCAGTCCATAGTTTAGCCCTTTGACTTTATTTCTTTTTAAATCCCACATTCCAAAACCCATTGAATTTTTTTCGCCAAGACCTATTTCCCAAGAAAACTTCACTAATCGGCGGGTTCCTCTTAATGTAAATGGTGCAAGCATTCCCTTCACTTTCGTCTCCTCAGGGGTGCCCTCTTTTATTGCTATCAACTTCTGCCAGTCGTGCTTAATTAAATAATCCGTTGAAAAATTGAATTCAAAATAATCCTCCGGGATAAACTTGTAAAATGCATTAAATTTTTTGAAAAGGTTTTCCCTAACAAGATATTGAACCTCAGCGTCAAAACAGCCAAGATAAACTTTCCTCCCAAGCGAGTCAACTTTTGAAATAACAAGAGGCGATATAAAAACCCCTTTAACCTCAATCTCCTCTAATGGATCGCCACCAAAAATTTCCGGTTCAAAAACAAGCTCAACTGATTTTAATTCAAACAAATTGGATTTCTTTCCAATCCAAATCCTTGATGTTTTCGTCAAGCCAAGGGCAAAACTCTTAACAAATTCTTCATAAGGTGATGATACGAGAAAGGAAACCTCGCAATTTTGCGGAAGGATAAGATTACCGCCTTCAACATAAGCACCGTCAAAGTAGAAAATTTTTGAAAAAGTAAACGCCTTAAAAATCTTTCCATCGCTCTTGAAACCATCTCTGTGAAGTCTCATCGCAAATTTTCTTGAATGAGCCCCAACTATCCTGTATATCAAACTGGAAAGATAATAATTGTAATTCAAACTGATGCGATTGTCCCTTAAGGAATAAAGATTTACTTCAATCCTCATAAACGGATTTTTAAATGTTTTTATTTCGCCCTTCCCCATCTAATTAAGAAATGCACTGTCAAATCCCTCGCAAAAGCACCTTCGCTCTTTTGAAAGCAATTTTATCTTGCCACACCCAAAAATAAAAAATCAAATTAAAAAATTCAAGAGCAAATCCTGAAAAAACATCATCGCAAAACTATATAGTCGGCGGTTGAATTTATCTTAACGCTGAATTATATTTATCTGTGAAATTTAAAACTAAAAAACCAAGTCGCCATGAAAAGAATTTTGCTTTCCTTGCTAATCCTTGCAACTTCCCTCGGCATCTCCCAAGAGAAGATCAAAGTCATTAAATGTGGTTCATTAATTGATGTAAAAAATGAGCAGGTAAGGAAGAATGTATTAATTTTAATCAAGGAGAACAAAATTGAGAGGGTTGGGACATTTGAAATCCCACCGGAAGCCGAGGTAATTGATCTATCTGATATGACTGTTTTACCTGGTTTGATTGATTCCCATGTCCATCTGTTTTTACACGAGGGAAGCTATGACGAACAACTTTTGAAAGAATCAACACCGTATAGGACGATAAGAGCTGTTGTCCATGCAAAGCAGACACTTGAAGCAGGTTTTACGACCATACGAGATCTTGAAACTGAGGGCGCTGGATATGCTGATGTTGATTTAAAAACGGCAATAAACCAAGGGATCATCCCTGGTCCTCGGATGCAAGTTGCAACAAGGGCGCTATCCACAACGGGTGGTTATGCCTTAATGGGCTACTCTTGGGAAATACAAGTCCCAACCGGAGCCCAACTTGTTGATGGGGTTGATGAGGTTAGAAAGGCGGTTAGGGAACAGATAAAATATGGGGCTGATTGGATAAAAATTTACGCTGATTCAAGGAGGAGAAGAAACGAGGTTGCAGATTCACTGACATGGTATCTCACATTTTCAGATGATGAATTGAAAGCAATAGTTGAAGAGGCACAAAAGATGAATATTAAAGTTGCTGCTCATTGCTACTCATCAATTGCTGCACAAAGGGCGATAAACGCTGGCGTTGCATCCATTGAACATGGCTTGTATCTTGATGAAGCAACCCTCAAATTGATGAAAGAAAAAGGCGTTTATTACTGTCCAACGCTTGTGGCTTATTATCGCTGGTCAAAGAGAGAAGGTCTTTCTCCGGAGATGATAAAAATGATTGAAAACACGGTTAAACTTCACTCTGAGACATTTAAAAGGGCGCTTAAAGTTGGGGTTAAAATTGCCTTCGGTAGCGACTTAACAGAATCACATGGAACTAACGCTGAGGAATTTGAACTGATGGTCAAGTATGGAATGAAACCATTTGATGCAATAAAATCCGCCACTATAATATCAGCTGAACTTCTCGGCTGGCAAGACAAAATTGGAAGCATTGAACCGGGGAAACTTGCTGACATAATCGCAGTTAAAGGCGACCCGCTAAATGATATAAAAGTCCTTCGTGATGTCAAATTCGTCATGAAGGATGGTGAGATATACAAGTTCGCTAAGTAAAAAGGATTCAAAAATGCCAGAATATGGAATTATACTACTAAACCTCGGCGGACCTGATTCAATTAAAAATGTTCAAAAATTTCTTTACAACCTTTTTTCCGATCCTGACATCTTTAAGTTTCCCCTTTCATCAATTACACAAAAACCATTAGCATATCTTATCTCAAAAATAAGAGCCAAAAGAAGCAAGAAATATTATCTTAAAATCGGTGGTCGCTCCCCAATTTTAAGTTACACGCTTGTCCAAGCAAAGGGTCTTGAGAAGAAACTTTTAGACCACCTTGACTGTAAAGTTTACATCGGAATGAGATATTTTCACCCAATGATTGATGAAGCGGTTGAAGGAGCTTTGAAAGATGATGTTAAAACATTCATTTTGCTCCCGCTTTACCCTCAGTATTCAACGACAACGACTGGCTCAAGTTTTAATGAATTCTATCGCATCTTGAAAAAGCTAAACATCACCGATAGAAAAATAGTTGAAATCAAAAGTTATCCCGAGGACGAGCTTTATATAAAATCCGTTGCAGAAAGAATTGAAGAAGCGATGATTAATTTTAACGAAGATGAGATGGAAAATTTTGCAATCGTTTTCAGCGCTCACAGTTTGCCTTTAAAACTCGTTAAAAAGGGTGATCCTTATCCAATTGAAGTGAAAAAGTCCGTTGATGCGGTGCTTAAATATCTCAAAAATAACTCACCAAAGAGTGAATTTTACAAAAATGCCCGTGTTGAAATTTGTTTTCAAAGTAGAGTCGGACCTGTAAGATGGCTTGAACCGACGACAACCGATTTAGTCAAGAAATTAGCCAGAGAGGGAATGAAAAATCTTCTTGTTGTTCCGATAAGTTTTGTTTCGGATAATGTTGAAACACTCTACGAACTTGGTATATTTTTAAAAGAAATAGCAACTCAAAACGGTATAAGTAAATTTGTCGTTGCTGAGCCACCAAACGATTCAGATACTTTTATTGAAGCTTTAAAAAACATAGTTCTGGAGGCGGTCAAAAATGAAAGGTAAAGCAATCGTCATAGGCGCTGGCATCTCAGGTTTAACCACTGCCTATCTTTTAAAAAAGAACGGACTTGATGTAACTGTGCTTGAAGCTGAAAGTGAGGTTGGCGGAACTATGAAAAGCAAAAGGATAGATGAATATCTTGTTGAATATGGACCAAACAGTGCGCTTGAAACAACACCACTTTTCAAAGTTATAATTGAAGACCTTGGTCTTTTAAGCCAGATGGTTTATGCGAACGAGTCATCAAATAAACGCTACATTTTAAGGGATGGAAAACTTCATTTAATTCCGATGAAGCCACAGGAATTTTTCAAAAGTCGCTTATGGAGTTGGCGTGGGAAGTTAAGAGTTCTCCTTGAGCCATTTCACGGAAGAGCGAAGGAAGAAGAAACGCTTGCTCAATTCGTAAGGAGACGACTTGGCAAAGAATTTCTTGATTACACTATAAATCCATTTGTCGCCGGGGTTTATGCAGGTGACCCTGAAAAATTAAGCGTTCGCTCGGCTTTCCCACGACTTTATGCGCTTGAAGAAAAATACGGTGGGCTTATAATTGGAACAATTAGAGGAGCGAAAGAGAGAAAAAAGAGGGCTGAACAATCAAAGGTTTCAGCGAGGATGTTTTCCTTCACAGATGGTATGGGGACATTACCGAAAGCACTGGCTCAATTTCTGGGTGAGAGCGTCATTTTGAATGCAAGGGTTAAAAACATAAAAAAGGGTGAAAAATTCATCGTTGAATTTGAAAGTGAAGATAAAACTGAAAAGATTGAATCTGAAATCGTCGTCGTCTCAACGCCAGCATATGCAGCATCAAAACTCGTCAGCGAGCTTTCGGGAAGTTTATCAAACGAACTTCAAAAGATTCATTATCCGCCGGTCGCAGAGATCGTCTTCGGCTACAAAAAAGAGCAAGTTGGGATTGAACCCGATGGCTTTGGTTTTTTGATACCAGAAAAAGAGAATAGAAAAATTCTTGGCACGCTTTGGAACTCAAGCATATTTCCAAAAAGAGCGCCCGATGGCTTCGTTGAATTTACAACCTTCGTCGGAGGCACAAGACAACCCGAGATGGCGTTGAAAAGCAACGATGAACTTATAAGAATTGTCAGCAATGAACTTAAAGACATAATGAAAGTTAAAGGTGAACCGGAATTTGTTTGGATTTCCAGATGGGAAAAAGCAATACCGCAATATAACATCGGCCATTCAAAAATTATGGAGGCAATTGAAAAATTTGAAAATGAAAATCCCGGGATATACTTCTGTGCGAATTATCGCGGTGGTATTGCGGTGGGAGATTGTCTTATGAGTGCAGAAAAAATCGCAAATAAAATTTTAAGCAAAATATGATTAAAAACTTTTCCGAGCTACTTGAAAAAGTTAAAGGTTCAATGAAAAAAATAGTCGTTGTTTCAGCACATCAAGAAACAGCACTTTCAGCCGCTGTTGAAGCAAGGAAAAAAGAAATTGCGGAGTCAATTTTAATCGGAGATTCAAAAACCATCTCTCAGATAATTGATGAACTTGGCGATGACCCAACAAAATTTGAAATAATTGATGAAAAAGATATTTCTAAGGCGATTTCAATCGCTGCATCTCTTATCAGGGATGGAGAAGCACATGTAATTTTAAAGGGGAAAGTTGACACGACAACGCTTATGAGGGGAATTTTGAGCAAAGAAGCCGGTTTGAGGACCGGCAGGTTGTTAAGCGATGTGTTTGTCTTTGAATATCCCGAAAAGAAAAGCGAATCAAAGTTTATATTGATGTCGGATGGTGGGGTTGTTTTAAATCCGACGCTTGAGCAAAAGGTTGAAATAATCAGAAACGCCGTTGAAGTTGCAAAAAAACTCGGTATTGAAGTTCCGAAAGTTGCTTTGCTTTCAGCAACTGAGATTGTAATTGATGAGCTTAAATCAACTACCGACGCAGTTAAAATAAAACAAATGAACCAATCGGGGGAAATAACCGGGTGCGTAATTGATGGACCTCTTGCGCTTGACCTTGCAATTTCTGAAGAGTCAGCAATTGAGAAGGGAGTAAAATCCGATGTCGCTGGAAAAGCAGATATATTAATAGTCCCTAACATAGAAAGCGGAAATATACTTGGGAAGAGTTTGACATATTTCGCAGGTTATAAAATTGGTCATGTGATAATCGGAGCTAAAACGCCCATTTTGATTCCGTCAAGGTCGGATAAGATGGAAGCGAAATTAAATTCAATTGCGCTTGGTGTTTTGATGGTGATGTGAAGGGCGGGCTACAAAAGCCCGCCTTTTTATTTTAATCTTTTTCCGATTTTGTTGTCTCTGAGCTTTTCTCCGGCTTTGTCCCATTCCCCGAGGAATTTGAACGCTTGTAATCAGTGATGTAAAATCCAGAACCTTTGAAGATTAGCCCAACGCCAGCACTTATCTTTTTGCTGACATTTCCCCCGCACTTGGGGCAAATTTTTATCGGCTCGTCGCTTATTTTTTGAAATTCCTCAAAAACATAACCGCAATTATTGCATACATATTCATAAGTTGGCATAGTTTCTCACTCCACCTCCTTTTGTTTTTGTTCTTCATTTTATTTAAACCGCAAAATCAAACAAACAAGTTTCAATCACCTAGTTTCTCAATTGCTTTTCTAAATCTCTCCACACCTTTCATCAGTTCTTCCATTGAAGCAGCATACGAAATTCTGACGCACTCATCCATTCCAAAGGCATCACCAGGGACAATAGCAAGTTTTTCCTCTTTCAAAAGAAACTCACAAAAATCGTTTGAATTTCTTATCTCAACACCCTTATATCTTCGTCCATAATAAGCAGATACCCTTGGGAAGACATAAAATGCACCAGATGGGACAAATACATCCACGCCTGGTATCTGCTTAAGTTCCGAGCACAAGAAATCCCGCCTTATTTTAAATTCGTTTACCATTTTTTTCACCGGTTCTTGCGGACCCGTTAAAGCCGCAAGAGCTGCTTTTTGAGAGATTGAGCTTGCATTTGAAGTAACTTGTCCTTGAACTTTATTCGCAAGTTTTATTATATCCTCCCTCGCTCCCATATAACCAATCCTCCAGCCGGTCATCGCATACGCCTTTGAAACCCCGTTTACGGTTATCACTAAATCTTTCAACTCGGGTATTGAAGCTATGCTGAAATGCTTTTCATCGTAAATTATTTTCTCATAAATCTCGTCCGATATGACAAATATATTTTTTTCGTAAACAACCTCTGCGATTTTTTTTATCTCGTCCTCTGTGTAAACTGCGCCGGTTGGATTTGAAGGCGTGTTAAAAATCAACGCTTTGGTTTTGCTCGTTATAGCCTCTTTAAGTTGCTCGGGCGTTATCTTAAAATTCGTCGCTATATCCGTTTTCAAGATTATGGGTTTGGCATCAACAAGAGCAACCATTGCGGGATAGCTTACCCAATAAGGTGCTGGTATTATAACTTCATCCCCGGGGTTACAAATCGCCTGTAAAGCATTAAAAATTGAATGTTTGGCACCGCTTGAAACAAGTATTTGACTTGGTCTATACTCAATGTTGTTATCACGCTTGAACTTTTCAACAACCGCATTTATAAGTTCAGGTATCCCCTGATTTTGAGTATACTTTGTGAAATCTTCCTTTATCGCTTGTATAGCTGCTTCTTTTATGTGATCAGGGGTTGGGAAATCTGGTTCACCGGCACTTAAAGAAACAACATCAATACCCTGTGCCTTCATCGTTTTGGCGATGGCAGATATACGCAATGTCTCTGACTCCGGAAGATTCATTATCTTTTCCGATAACCCTGGCATTATACCTTCCTTCTTAAATTTTGCGTGCTTTTAAATTTTTCTTTCAACATTTTTTCAACTATCTTTGGAACGAAATTACTCACATCCCCACCGAAGGAGGCAATCTCACGGACAATCGTTGAGTTCAAATAAGTATACTTCTCATGTGGGACGAGAAAAACTGTTGTTATGTCACATATTTTGCGATTCATTAATGCCATTTGAAATTCATATTCAAAGTCAGACACAGCTCTCAAACCCCTTATTATAGCAACTGCACCCTTCATCCGAGCATAATCCACAAGAAGCCCATCAAAGCTATCAACTTCAACATTCTCAAATTTTTTAACAACCTCTTTTATCATCTTGACCCTTTCCTCAACCGTGAAAAGTGGAGTTTTAGCGACATTTTTTGCAACTGTAACTATAACCTTGTCAAACAACCTTGATGCCCGCTCTATAACATCAATATGTCCATTCGTTATCGGATCAAATGTCCCCGGATAAATTGCAATCCTTTTCATGGCGGGTCACCTTTTATGTTTAAAAATTGTAATAGCCGTTTTTCCAAAATCACGCCTTGTTTCAATTGCAAAATTGATCATATCCTCAACAAAAACAATCCCCGAATCGTGTTCAAGGACGAAAAAACCAATTTTACTTAACAATTTCCTCTCCCAAATTTTATTCACAAGTTTATCAACATGTGGATACATATATGGCGGGTCAGCGAAAATCAAATCAAACTCAATATCTGCATAATCAATAAAATTCAAAGCGTCGTCTTTAATTAAAACAACTTTGTCAACACAGCCGAGATTCTGTGCATTTATCCTTATTATCTCCACCGCTCTATGATTATTATCAACGAAATAAACCCTTTCAGCTCCTCTGCTTATCGCTTCAAACCCAAGAGCTCCCGTGCCAGCGAATAGATCAAGGACGATGAAACTTTCAAATTCCACTCTGCTTGAAAGTATATTAAAAATCGTCTCCTTAACTCTATCAGCCGTTGGTCTTATATTTTCTCCCCTCGGTAACTTTATCAAACGCCCCTTATATTTTCCCGAAATTATCCTGACCACAGCATCCTCAACATAAGTCCTATATTAGGTGCAAACGCTGGAACGAGCCTGGGCTCAACCTTCACATCAAGAAATAAACCAGTGTCAATTGGATTTAAGACCGAAAATTTCTCCCCAAGCAAACTGCGGATGAAATTAAGAAAGTTCAAATCAAACTTTCCGTAAAAAACAAATTTCTCAAAGCCAGCGGATATATTATCGTTTATCAACTTCACCACAAAATACATCAGGTCTGATTCGCCTCCGATGATAAAGTAAAAATAATTGCGAAACTCATAATTCTTAAAAACGCTCACATCAATTCTCGTCGGTTTGACACCTATCAATATGAAATCACGATAAAAATACCTTGACCTTATCGGGCTAATCCTTTCTCTGAGGCAATTTTCACTTGCAAAGTGATCAATATCAATTATGCTGATTTTCAATTTTAATCTCTCAGCTATCGCTTTTATGAAAGAAATCATCTCCTTTCTAACTCCAACAAGCAACGCTTTACTTAGATTACCCTCGCCAAATTTATACCCTCTCACTGTAAACTTGTGTCCTGACTCGCCCGGGAAATATTGAGACACCTCCCAAAATAAATGCTCGCTTAATTCTTGATCGGAGAGATTCGCATCTACGGGTATAACATTTAAAAAAGCGAAATTTGAATCAATGCAAAAAGAAATTCTCGTGAGCTTTTCATTGATGCGAATTGAAGACGAAATAAAAGAAACTACCGAATCAATTTCCTCGTGCGAAAGCGGGTTGATGTTTAAATCTGCGCTGAAAAAATTTTTTAAAATTAACTTTTTTGAAAGTTCCTCTGCCTCTGCTACATCAACTTTATCCTTATTTAATCTAACGGAGATAAAAATCATTTACTCCCAAGACACTTTATTCACATCCTCTGGTTTATCTTTTGAACCGATGAATCCGTGACCAACTGGGCACTCAAGCCAATAGTATTTCCCTGCTGAGTCGGCACCAAAAATATAAAATGTTTGTGCCTTTGGACAACGGCGCAATGAATCAGGATTAAATTTTTCGGAAACTGTTGAAAAGAAAAGCGAATCGGGAAGATTTTTTGCCTTGATGAACGCAATTAACGAATCAATATTGCCTGTGTACTTGCCGTATTCGTCAAAATATTTGAGCTCCGCCTGTCTTATGTTTTTCATTCTGAAACGACAAATCTTTTTTAGTTCCTCTTCGGCTCTTATCTTCATCGCCGGGTCATAAATCGTATAAACGAGGACAACCGTTAAAACAACGATTAAAATCTCAAGCAAGATTGAGCCCTTCGCTTTTACCTGCGCCATTTAACCTCCTTAATTTTTAGTTTGTTTTTAAATATCTTTTTATTTTTTCAAACTTCTTTTGCCCTATACCTTTAACATTCATTATGTCCTCAATCCTCTTGAAATCACCATAAAGTTTCCTATGCTGTATTATCCTCTCTGCCGTCTGCTCGCCAATGCCTGGGAGCTTCATCAATTCCTCTTTTGTCGCGGTATTTATATTAACTTTAAAAGTTGAAGCATCAGTTACGCTATCAACATCTTTTGAAACCTTAACATACTTTTCAATCTCCGCTGACCTTTTTTCAAACTCGGAGTCAAAAACAGAGTAATCAAACTTATTAGATGTTGCCTCGTTAACGACATCTCCACGCAAAAATTTGATCAACAACCCGAATACAAAAGCGATTATCAGAAACCAAAAAACAACGCTCTCCGATTTCGTCAAACCAATCACATCGTTTATCTTCTTTAAAAAAGATTTCATTTCAATTTCATTTTAACTTTTCACAAATTTAAAAAACGGATGCAATTAAATCAACCTGAAAGCCCGCGCTTTTTTAACTCTCCAGCGTCAGGTTTTATGTTCTTTCCTTCTTTAAGAAGTTTCTGGAGCAATTCTCTTTCAAAAGCGTTAACCTTATCGGGAACCCAAATATCAACTCTCACTATAAAATCACCTCTTGTGTTTTTATCAACGGATGGCAATCCCTTTCCCTTAAATCTTATCTCTTTTCCGGGTTGTGTCCCTGGTTCAACTTTAACTTTAATTTTTCCATAAAGGGATGGTACTTCAACTTCCGTTCCAAGCACAGCTTCTGGATAACTGATCAAAAGCGTGTAATAGACATCGTTTCCCTTTCTTTCAAAAAATGGATGCGCCTCCTCTTCAATCACAACGATCAAATCCCCAGGAGTTCCCCCCCTTATTCCAGCATCACCATAACCTCTGACGGTTAAATAATTCCCTTCCCTTACACCAGCTGGAATATCAACTTCAATGACGTTTTCACCATAAATCCTTCCTTCGCCACCGCAGACATTACATGGCTCTTTTATAACTTTCCCCTCACCGCCACAATTTGGACAAGTTGTGATGGTGACCATTTGACCGAAGAAAGATTTACGAACTTGTCTAATCTCACCAATGCCATTGCAAACACTACAGGTTGAATATCCACCTTTTGATCTTGCTCCCGTCCCACCACATTCAGGACAAGTCTTAAAATGCTTTATCTTCAACTTTTTTCTAACCCCGGTTGCGATTTCCTCAAGCGTAAGCTTGAGTTTCAATTTTCTATCTGAACCAGGTATGCCCCTTTGAGTTTTTCTCGTTTGTGTTCTCGTTCCAAAGAAATCATCAAAAAATCCCCCACCAAAAGAATCAAATATATCTCTGAACACATCAAATATATCGCGAACATCAGTGAAATGAATATAATCGCTTTCGCTTATCCCGGAGTGTCCATACATGTCATACCTTCTTCGTTTCTCAGGGTCGCTTAAAATCTGATATGCTTCGGTGATTTCCTTAAACTTTTCCTCGGCTTCCTTGTTCCCGGGGTTTCTATCGGGGTGGTATTCCATGGCGAGTTTTCTATACGCCCTCTTTATCTCATCAAGTGTTGCATCTCGCGAAACGCCAAGTATCTCATAATAATCCTTCTTAGCCATCACAATGAAATTTTAATTTCAAAAAGATAAAACCCCAGGGAGGCATGTTTTTAAGCCTCCCCCCGGTGGTCATCGCTGAAGTTAGTTTTTAAATCGTCCTTCTTATCCTCTGTAACCTGTTTCTCAACAGGACTTGAAACAATTACCTTTGCATGGCGCAATACTTTATCGTAATACATATATCCACGCTCAACTTCATCAATTACCGTATCAGGCGGGACATCATCTCTTGGGATTCTAAGCAACGCCTCGTGATAGTAAAAATCAAACGGTTTTCCAACGGATTCAAACGGTTTTACATTGTGAGATTCAAGAACTTTCATCAATTTTGAATATATCATCTTAACACCTTGATAAAACGAATCAAAGTCGGGTTTCTCCTTTCCGCTTGCAAGCGAGCGTTCAAGGTCATCAACTATCGGCAAAATTTCAAGGAAAAGTTTTTCATTGGCATATTTAACTGCATTTGAAAAGTCCGCCTCAAGACGCTTTTTGTAATTTTCAAATTCAGCAACTTTCCTCAACAATTTATCTTTATACTCTTCAACCTCTTTGCGCAAATTTTCAATCTCCGCTTTAAGAGCATCTATCTCCGACTGCGTCGTCCCCTCAACTTTTTCATTTACCTTTTCTTCGTTAGCCATCGCCTTTTCGTTTTCATCCTTTAACATTTTAATGTCTGAAATTTTGTTTTTAATCAATTCCCGTCAAAGATGAATCGGTGGTGCCTGAAAGAGCTTTGCATGTGTAATTAATGATAGAAATCACTCGGCTGTAATTCATCCTCTTCGGACCTATAACACCTATCACCCCAGAAACACCACCAATTCTATACTCCGAAGCAACCAAACTATAATTTTTAAACTTATCTTCTGGATTTTCCTCACCTATTGAAACAATCACCTTGTCTGACTCCATTGCTGATGTCCTTAACATTTGAAAAACTTTTATTATCTCATCCTCATTTTCAACAAGTTCCATTATATCGCGAATCTTTTCCGGACTTTTGAACTCCGGATGGTCCAAAACCTCTGGAACTCCACCGATATGAAGGCGATCAACAACATCATAAAAATCATAAAACAATTTATCAGCTGAACGGATGAAAACATTGATTATTCCACCGAGTTCGCTTTCAACATCGCGAATTCTCTCAATAAATGTCTCTTTTATCTGCCTGAGCGTTAAGCAAGAAAGGCGCTCATTTAAAACAGCCCGGACAAAATCAAGTTTATCCCTTGAAATTTCACTTGATACCTCAAGCACGATCGTTCTTACAAGCCCGGACTTCAAACTTATCACCACCAAAAGTTTCGTATCAGAAATGCTGATTATGTCAAGTTTCGTCAGAATTGCATCGTTAATTTGAGGGGTTGAAGCTATACTTAACTGTTTGGATATCTTCCCGATAAGCTTTGATATGTCCTTCAAAATTTCTTCAAGCTCCTCTTTGCCTTGGACGACGCTATTTATAGCTTCTTTTTCAGCTGGCGAAAGGTCTTTTATTTCAAGAAGATTATCAACATAAAACCGATATCCTTTGTCCGTGGGTATTCTTCCAGCCGATGTATGCGGATGCCATAGATAACCCATATCCTCAAGGTCTGCCATCACATTCCTTACCGTGGCAGGACTAAGCCCGAGATTGTATTTTTTGACAAGATATCTTGAGCCAACTGGTATAGCTGTCGTTATAAATTCCTGCACTATATATCCAAGGATCATTTTTTCCCGAGGTGTAAGCTCACGCTCCATCATCGCTACTTCACCTCCAATCGGTTAAAGTTAAAAATGTGCTTTTTGCATTACAAAAATACGAAAAATTAAGGAGTTTTTCAAGCCATTAAACTTGAGATTTTTTCAATTGCCCCGAAGAAACTTTGAAAATGCAAATGAAAATTCTTACATTTTACACGAGTGAAAACAAAAACGAGATGAACTTTTATGTCAAAAACTTTAATAGCAATACTCGGAACTTTAGGCGTTTTACTTGTCGTAGCCCTTTTGATAATCGGCTGGGTAAGTTCAACTTACAATAAGCTTGTTCAACTTGATGAGCAAATAAATCAAGCGTGGGCACAAGTTGAAAATCAATATCAAAGAAGATACGACCTGATACCAAACCTTGTTGAAACCGTCAAGGGCTACGCAAAACATGAAAGGGAGGTCTTCACGCAGGTTACAGAGGCGAGAGCGAAAGTTGGGCAACTGAACATAAACCCAGAGGTCTTAAAAGACCCACAGGCATTTGCAAGGTTTCAACAAGCGCAAGATGCATTAAGTTCAGCGCTGTCAAGATTACTTGCCGTTGCGGAAAATTACCCGCAACTTAAAGCAAATGAAAATTTCTTACAACTTCAAGCCCAACTTGAAGGGACCGAAAATAGAATCTCTGTGGAAAGGAGAAGATACAACGAGATTGTCCAGCAGTATAACATATATGTTAGAAGATTCCCGACGAATATAATTGCCGGGATGTTTGGCTTTAGAGAAAGACCATACTTTAGAGCCATTGAAGGAGCTCAACAAGCGCCAAAAGTTCAATTTTAAAAACAAAAAATTTGAACGAGATGAAACGCACTTTATTCTTAATTGCCATTTCATTTTTATTCTTCTCATTTGTCAATCGCCAAGATGAGCCACTTAGACATCCACTTGAAAAACACTTGAAGAATATCAAGCAATTGACATTCGGAGGCGAAAATGCCGAAGCATATTTTTCATTTGACGAGACAAAGTTAATTTTTCAATCAACGCGCGATAGTTTTGAATGCGATCAAATCTATATAATGAACATTGACGGGAGCAATTTAAAACTTGTCAGCACGGGCAGAGGGAAAACAACTTGTGCGTATTTCCTTCCAGGGGATACTGAAATAATTTACTCATCAACTCATCATATAAGTCCAAAATGTCCACCAAAACCAGATTATTCAAAAGGATATGTTTGGGGCTTGGATAACTATGATATTTTCAAAGCAAAGGCAGATGGTAGCAATTTAAGACAGTTGACAAATACCCCTGGATATGATGCTGAGGCGACCGTTTCTCCGAAGGGCGATAAAATCGTTTTCACATCAATTCGCGACGGAGATCTTGAAATTTACACGATGGACCTTAATGGCAAAAATGTTAAGCGACTGACATTTGAAAAAGGATATGACGGTGGTGCTTTCTTCTCGTGGGACGGGGAAAAAATTTGCTACAGAGCCTATCATCCGAAGGACTCATCTGAAATCGCCGAATATGATCAACTCTTGAAAGATGGTTACATAAAGCCGATGAAATTGCAAATTTTCGTCATGGATGCGGATGGCAAAAATAAAAGGCAGATAACAAATAACAACGCTGCTAACTTCGCACCATTTTTCCATCCCGATGGAAAAAGAATCATTTTCTCATCAAATATGCACGATCCAAAAGGGCGTGATTTTGACCTTTACATCGTAAACATTGAAACAGGTGAAATTGAAAGGGTGACTTATACACCAGATTTTGACGGCTTCCCGATGTTTACACACGATGGGAAAAAGCTCGTCTGGGCTTCAAACAGAAACAGCAAAAAAAGAGGTGAAACAAATATATTTATAGCCGACTGGGTTGATTGATTCAAACGAGATTAAAAAAATAGAAGAAACGCTTGAAGATGTAATCTTGGGCAAATTTAATGTCCCGAAGATTGAACTTCTATACGAGGGTAAAGATTTAGTGGAAATTTTCGTTCAAAAACTTATTAATTTGAACTTTCAGCCGAAGAAAGTAAACGAAGTTAATGTTGAAATTGGATTTCGCGTTCCTGCTTTCTACATCAAGGACAAAACTGCATATTTCGGGTGGGTCTTTTGGGAAATCTTCACTGAGACAAAAAAGAGGAAACTTTTTGGGTCAGCAATAAAAAATCAACGCGGTGATTGGGAAATTGAGATAACCGATAAAAGCGATGAGGTGATCTTCGTCAACGAATCAAAGAGCATTGAAATAGACCTATCAACAATGGCTTGGTGAAATTTTATGAAGCACCTGCTTTTCTCAATGCCTCAGCTCCACCTGCGATTTCAAGCATCTCTTTCGTGATCAAAGCTTGGCGCGTCTTGTTGAAAAGAAGTTGTAAATCGCGCAGTAATTCATTCGCATTCTCAGTTGCGTTATCCATAGCTGTCATCCTCGCAGCTTGCTCAGCTGCGTTTGACTCAAGAAGGACTCTTAAAATATGTGTCTCCAGATACTTGGGGAGTAAACTGTTAAGTATTTCAATCGGGGCAGGTTCGTAAATGTATTCAACTAACGGAACTTTAACTCCCTTTGATGGTTTTACAGCTTCAAACTTCGGAACTATCGGAAGGAAATCCTCAATTACGATTCTCTGCTGAACTATTGACTTAAACTCATTGTAAACTATTTCAACCTTATCAAATTCCCCACTCAAAAAACCGCCAACGACTTTGGACATTATCTCTCTAACATCGGATATTTCAATCGTCCTTTTGAAGACACCCGGATAACCAGCGAATATCTCAATCCCCTTTCTATGTCTGCTAAAATAATCATAACCTTTCTTACCGACGCAAATAAGTTTTATTTTCCCATCCGGTGGTAATTCTTTTTTTCTTTTTTCTATCAAATTCAAAACCGCCCGGATAATATTTGTGTTAAATGAACCACATAACCCTCTATCTGCCGTGACTACAACAATGCCGATGTTTTTAACCTCCCTCTTTTTGAGCAATGGATTTTGTGAGGTTTCAAAAACTGAAACAAACCTTTGTATAATTTCTTCAATTCTTTTCGCATAAGGTCTTGCTGAAATTATTCTCTCCTGTGCTCTCCTCAAACGAGCAGCCGCAACCATCTTCATCGCCTTGGTGATCTTCTGGATACTTCTGACTGCATTTATCCGTCGTCTTATATCTCTAAGAGCTGGCATTTGTCAAACAATTTATTTTTTATAAAAAGCGGGGGAATTGCCCCCGCGGAAAATTACTGCAAGCTCGCTTTAAAAGCCGAGATGAACTCTTTTAAAATTCCGTGAAGTTTTTGCGTTGTTTCATCATCAAGGTCTCTCGTCTCTATAATTCTATCAAGTATGTCCTTATGTTTTGCCCTCATCAATGCAAGGAACTCCGTCTCAAATCTTCTCACAGCTTCAACTGGAAGCTCATCAAGATAACCTTGTGTCCCGGCGAAGATCAAAACAACTTGCTCTTCAACTGGCATCGGTTGATATTGATCTTGCTTTAAAAGCTCAACCAAGCGCTGACCTCGCCTCAACTGTGCCTGCGTCGCTTTGTCCAAATCGGAAGCAAATTTCGCAAACGCTTCAAGCTCCCTATATTGAGCAAGTTCAAGGCGCAATCTACCAGCGACTTTTTTCATCGCTTTGATTTGTGCGTTTCCACCAACTCGTGATACGGATATCCCGACATTTATTGCGGGTCTTACACCAGCGTTAAAAAGCCCTGGCTCAAGATAAATTTGTCCATCGGTGATGGAAATAACATTCGTCGGAATATACGCAGCAACATCACCCGCTTGTGTTTCAATTATAGGCAGAGCAGTTAAGCTTCCTCCACCGAGCTCATCGCTTAACTTTGAAGCCCTTTCAAGAAGTCGTGAATGAAGGTAAAAAATATCTCCCGGATACGCTTCTCTCCCTGGCGGTCTTCTCAAAAGCAGGGACACCTGCCTGTATGCCCATGCGTGCTTACTCAAGTCATCATAAACTATCAAAGCATGCCTACCCGAATCCCTGAAATACTCACCCATAGTGCAACCAGCGTAAGGAGCAATATACTGCAATGGCGCTGGATCACTTGCAGAAGCAACGACGATAATTGTGTAATCCATCGCCCCCTCCTCCTCAAGCTTGGCAACAACCTGAGCAACAGTTGACATCTTTTGACCTATCGCAACATAAATACAATAAACTGGCTTAATCCCTAACTGTTTTGCTCTTTCTGTGTGAGTAAATTTTTGATTTATTATCGTATCAATTGCTATTGCTGTTTTTCCCGTTTGCCTATCACCAATTATCAACTCCCTTTGCCCGCGACCTATCGGAATCATAGCATCAATTGCTTTTATCCCCGTTTGAAGCGGCTCTTTAACTGGCTGCCGATATATAACACCAAGCGCTTTCCTTTCAATTGGCATATACTTCTCAAATTCAACAGGTCCTTTACCATCAAGCGGTTGCCCAAGCGGATTTATAACCCTACCGAGAAGCTTTTCACCAACTGGCACCGAAAGAACTCTGCCCGTCCTACGAACTATATCTCCCTCCTTTACAAGCGTATCCTCACCGAAGAGAATGCATCCAACATTGTCCTCTTCAAGATTCATCGCAACTCCCATAACACCGTTTGGAAATTCAAGCAACTCACTCATCATAACTTTTGAAAGCCCATAAACACGCGCAATTCCATCCCCAACTTGCAAAACCGTTCCAACATCATAAATGTCAACTTCTTTTTCAAATCCAGTTAATTGCTTTCTCAAAATTGCGGATATTTCATCCGGTCTTATTTCAACTGTCGCCATAGCCAACCCCTTTAATTTTCTTTTTAACTTCCGTAAATCAATTGCTCACGCAAAAGTTGAATTCTCCTTCTTATGCTCGCATCATAAACAGTATCTCCAACCCTTATAACAATACCACCAATTATTGAAGGGTCCACCCTATAACTTGCCTTCACCTTTTTAGCCCCAGTCAATTCAAGAATTTTCTGTTCAATTTTCTTTTTCAACCTTTCACCAACTTCAACAGCTGTTATAACCTCAGCGCTAACGATACCCATCTTCTCATCGTAAATCTGCCGATAAACTTTAACTATGTCGTGCAAAATATCTTCCCTTTTCTTCTCAACAAGAAGCATTATAAATTTCAAAGTGACTGGGTCAACACGGCTGTCAGAAAAAATCTCCTTGAGAACCTCTCTTTTCTTGTCCTCTTTTATAATCGGACTTTTAAGAAAAAGTTGTAATTCACGGGAACTTCTTATCAACGAGTCAATGAAAACAACATCATTCGTGATCTTTTCAAGTTTTTTCATCTCCTCCGCGATTTCAAACAATGCCTTCGCATATCTTTTCGCTATTCTCAAATTCGCCATCTTCAAAATCCCGATTTTTTACTAAGCTCTACCACTTGAAGAAATCCCTTGTAAATACTTTTCAACAAGTTCCTTATGCTTTTGCGTTGAGAGCGTTTCATCAATCAATTTTGAAGCCACCTGAAGCGCAAGTTCAGCAACCTGAGCCCTGAGCTGTAACATCGCCTGTTCTCTCTGTCTTTCTATTTCTTCCTTCGCTCTCTCAATCATCATATCCGCTTCTTTTCTCGCTTTCTCAAGTATCTCATTTCTTATCTTTTCAGCTGTCTCTCTCCCTTCACGGATAATCCTTTGCACCTCCTCCTCAGCCCTTGCGAGATTACGCTTGTTTTCCTCCATCAATCTCTCCGCTTCTTCCCTCGCCCTTTGTGCATCTTCAAGCGCCTTTCTGATACTTTCCTCGCGTCTATTCAACGCCTCAGTTATCGGTCCCCAAGCGACTTTCTTCAAAACCGCAACAAGAATCAGAAATGTTACAATCGTCCATATCGCAACACCAGGATTTATCTCTAACATCTTTCTTTGAAAATTTTTTATTTTACTTCAAAGCAAGTATTATACAAATTACCTCAGCAAACAATGTAACGCCTTCAATTAAAGCTGCTGATATTATCATTGATGTCCTAACTTCACCAGCGACTTCTGGCTGACGACCGCTTGCCTCCATTGTCGCTGCTGCTAACTTGCTTATACCATAAGCTGCCCCTATAACCGATAATGCAGCACCGAAACCACCTGCGATGTGTGCTAATTCTGGCATGCTTTACCTCCTTTGTTTTTTATTTTTGTTTTTAATGTTGATGTATTGAAAGACCCACGAACAACGCCGTTAACATAGTGAAAATATATGCCTGGATGAACGCAACAAGTATTTCAAGAAGATTTATAAAAATTGCAAATCCAATTGAGATTGGAGCAACGAGAACGCTTTTGAAGACGAAAATCAAACCTATAAGCGATAAAATAACAATATGCCCTGCGGTCATATTAGCGAACAAACGAACTGTCAAGGCAAATGCTTTTGCAAATAAACCGAGAAATTCAACTATGAACATAATTGGCGCAACAAAACCAGGGACACCGTGTGGGACAAGCCCTTTGTAATAACCGATCAAACCATGTTTTTTTATTCCCGCAAGCTGTATCAAAATAAACGAAAGAAACGCAAGCCCACCTGTGACGGCAAGATTTCCAGTTGCTGTTGCACCATATGGTATCAAACCGAAAAGATTACAAAGAAGAATGAAAAAGAAAAGCGTCAAAAAATAATGAAGATACTTCAAACCCTCTTTACCAATGACCGACAAAACTATTTCATCCCTGATGAAAACGACAAAAACCTCAACTAAATTCGCCAAACCCCTCGGTACAACCTGCTTCCTATAACTTTTTGCAACAAGCGAAAGAACTACGACCAAAACAAGCGAGACAATCCACATAAAGAAAACATGTTTCGTAATTGAAAGGTCTATTTCAATTCCCCCGATGTGAATTGGTGGAAACTGCGGAAGATTTATATGTCCAAATGGCTCAAGGTCAATTGTCCTTGAATCAGCTATGTGGTGAAGCATCCAGCTTGAGCTTTCACCGCCGTGTGCTTCTTCAGCGTGTTTGAGTGTATCACTTGCGAACGCCAGATTACTTAAAAACACCTCGTCTAAAATTCCCTTTTTGTTTTTAATTTCGCAAAAAAGACGATTTCAACCGCAAGGAAAAGGAAATAAAAGAGAAGCAAAGAAATTACAAGCCCGTAAATTTCAAAATTCAAAAACTTCAACAAAATTAAAATTAAACCAGCTATCAAAAACAATCTCAAACCAATACTTCCTATCGTCAATTTAAAGAACTCTCTATCTGACTTCGCCATTCCGTGTTTTATCACAAGAAAACCAACAATGGAGTTAATTAAGCTTATCAAAGAACCGATCGCAAAAGAGGTTATAAATCCATCGCTTCCAAATTTAAAAAGCGGATATAAAATCAAAGCCCATGTAACAAGTGCAACAACCAATATATATTTAACAAATTTCCAGATGTTAATTCCCATCCTTCTTTTCTTTTTTCTTCCCGAGTTCAATCACCGACTTTATAAAGTTATACATCCCAACCGCTATTCCAACCATCGCTCCAACGATCATCCATAGAGGTTGTGTCCCATAATGTTCATCAATCATCTTCCCTATGAACCAGAACAAAACAACCGTAACCGCAAGCTGCAAACCAAGTCCACTATATGGAGCAATTTCTCTAACAGCTCGCCCTATGCTCTGAAGCGTCTTCTCCTTTTTCTCCTCATCTGACATCTTAAGTGGCTTTATTAACTGTTGAAGCGCTTGTCATCACACATTTACCATCAAATATCGCTCCTTCATCAACGACAAGTTTTGATGCTTTAACATCGCCTTTTATAACTGCTTTGCTTTCAAAAACGAGTTTCTCCGCCACGACAATTGTCCCGTTAACCTTCCCGCCTATGATGACATTCTTCGCCTCAATATCACCATTGACCTCCCCTGTTACCCCGATCGTCAAATTCCCGTTAACATGAACATTACCTATAACGCGACCATCAATCCTCATACTACCTTGACTTACAACCTTACCTTCAATCACTGTGCCGTTTGCGATAATGTTAATCTCTACGCTTGAACCCTTGCTTTCCTTGTTCCCTCCAAGCAAAGCCATCTTTAATTGACCTGATTAATTTGGGATGTAAAATTTCGGATTTAAAGGCTTTCCATCTCTCCAAAGCTCAAAATGAAGATGCGGCTCATTCCCCGTTTTACCAGTTCTCCCAACTAAAGCAATTGCGTCTCCTTGCCTGACAAAAACATTCCTTGCCTTTAAATTCATTTGAGCATGCTTATAAACGCTCATATATCCACCACTATGAACCATGATTACAACATAACCGTCATTATAAGTCCAATCTGAAAAAACAACATATCCATCATCAATTGCCCTTATCGGGTCCCCTTCCTTAGCTGCGATGTCAATTCCGTAATGTTGTTTTTCAGAATCGAAACCACGCGTCACAAAACCATTATAAACTGGAAAAATAAACTTCGGTCTGATCCTCTCGCTTTCAACAACTTGAAGGACTTCAAACCCATCCTCTGAAATTTCCCTAGGTCTACGGGAAAATTCCTCAAGGCGTCTCAGGTTAACCTCAATACTATCACCTGTCTTCTCCCCAAGTGCCTGCCTCAAAAGATTGTTATAAAGTTTTACCTTTTCAAGTTCATAAGCGAACATCTCAAGTCGCTGTGAAAGCTCTTGTAACCTTTTAGCCCTTTCTCTGCTCTCAGCAAATGTCTCCGGGAAAACTATGTATTTTATCGGAGTGTTTATCACAATCACAAGGACAACAGCAGAGATAAAAAACACAATTAAAAAAACATATAAAATCAACGCCTCACGGCTTAATTTTATGCCCTTTGGCTTCTCGTCGCTATTAGAAAAAAATAAAATCGTATAAAGTTTTTGCCTTTTTCTCCCAAAACCAAACCTGAATAATCTCATAAAAATCTCGCTTAGGATTTGTAAAATGGGTCTTGGGCTATGTGCCAACTTAAAACTTGTTTTAAATATAACCAAACAAGGCAAAAAAAACAAATAGAGATGTTTTTATTTTTCGCTTCAATTTGTGTAAATTAGAAAAGAATTGGGCTGTAATTAAATTCAAGCTCATCGGATGAGGATAGCTATAATATCGGATATACATTCCAATCTTGAGGCGCTGACAAAGGCGCTTGAAATAATTGATACGAAAAACATTGACGAGATCGTTTGCCTCGGGGATATCGTTGGATATGGAGCAAACCCAAACGAATGCGTTGAGATCATAAAAAAACGCGCAAAATATGTAGTGATGGGAAATCATGATTTCGCTGTGGCGGTTGACCCAACAGAACTCGCTTACTTTAACTCTTACGCCCGCGAAGCAAATCTATGGACGAGAAGTGTTTTGACAGAAGAAAATCTTGAGTTCTTACGTTCACTGCCTTTCACCATCTCACTTAAAAACTTGCTTTTCGTTCACTCTTCCCCAGCACAGCCAAGAGAATGGGAATACATCTTCACCGAAGCACAAGCGAAAGTTCAATTCAAATACTTTACGGAAAAAATTTGCTTTATCGGTCACTCACATCTTCCAGGAATTTTCCCCGAGACGGGCTTTTACAATGGAAAAATTGACAAAAATAACAGATACATAATAAATGTCGGAAGCATTGGACAACCAAGGGATGGCGATTGGAGATTAAGCTTTGGGATTTTTGATACAGATACCTGGACATATGAAAATATCCGCTCTGAATACGAAGTTGATAAGGCATCTTTAAAAATCCTCCAAAACGGCTTACCCGATTTCCTCGCAAGAAGGATAATAATCGGAAGATAAAAAACATCAAAGGTCATATTTCAGTCGCTTTCTTCTATTTCTTATATAATCAACAAACACAAACTCTCCAAGTTTATCAAGCGATGAATAATATGCCCTCCCACGATTAGCTTTGGTAAGTTCTTCAACAAAATTTATCAGATATGGATCTTTTGCCACCATAAAAGTGCAAATCGTTATTTTCTCCCTCCTACAAGCAACAGCTTCATCAAGCGTCCTGTTAACTATTTTAGGATCAAGACCGAAGGAGTTTTTATACAATCTCCCATCTGGCTCAAAAATTGCCGACGGTTTCCCATCGGTTACAAGGAAAATCTGCTTGTTCACACTTCCCTCTTTTCTTAAAATGTGTCTTGCGAGCCGAAGCGCTGCTTTTGTGTTCGTATGATACGGACCAACGCTTACAAAAGGAAGCTCTGACAAAGTTATCAACTTGGCATCGTCGCCAAATACAACTATGTAAAGCTTATCCTTTGGAAAACGCGTCGTTATAAGTTCAGCCAAAGCAAGGGAAACTTGCTTAGCGGGAGTTATCCTGTCCTCACCATACAAAATCATGCTGTGGCTTATATCAAGCAAAATAACAGTTGCACATGAAGTCATAAATTCCGTCTCATAAACTTGCAAGTCCTCTTCCCTTATCGTGAAATCGTCAATCCCATCCCTTATCAAAGCATTCGTAACAGTTGATGTCAAATCAATATTTGTAGGTTGATCACCAAATTGATACGGTCGCGTCTCGCTCAACCTGTCAATCCCCTCACCAGAGTGGGGCGTCTCGTGAAAACCTGAAAGCGGTCCCTTTTTCAAATTCGTGAAAATTTCATTCAATGCATCTTGCCTAATCCTTTGAACACCTTTCGTCGTCAAAATTAACATATCCTTCGCCTCATCTATATAACCGAGCTCCTTTAACTTCTGGACGAAATCCTCAAATGTAAATTTATCGTCAAAAAGTTCATTTTCTTCGCCTATTGCTCTCATCCACTCAAGCGCCTCACGAACATCACCGCTTGTCTTCAAAAGAAGATAACTGAAAAGGGATAACAATTGCTGTAACCTTTGTTCGTCAGTCATTGACTGTTCAGTCCATTTTGAATACCTTATGAACATCGCCAAGTTGAAAATTTAATTTTTAATCGCCAAGCCCGTAAATTTGTTTGAATTCGCCATAACTCATTCGTTTCATCTCAAAAATGTTGTCAACCCTTGTGTAAAAATTTCCACCAAGTCGTCCTATAACTTTTAATTTCATCGGGTTCACAACTCCATCCTCAAAGACCTCATCTTTTATATGAAATAAAACGACTTCACCAAAAACAACGGAATTGGGCGAATCACCAAGTTCAACAATTTTTAAAACTTTACATTCAAGATTTATCGGCGATTCAGCGATTCTGGGGGATTTCACAATCTCAGATGCGAGGGGCGTTAAGCCAGCAAACTCCGCTTCACTAACACCGAATGGAAAATCAACAGCACATATATTCATCTTCTCCGCTATGTTCTCAGTTACAATGTTAACCACAAAATCACCACTATACTCAATGTTTTTCAATGTATCCTTTTTGTCCCCATCTCTTTTACGATCAATTGAAATATAGATTATCGGTGGTTTTGAACTTATACCGCCAAAAAAACTAAAAGGAGCAACATTCACGAAACCATTCTCACCGATTGTTGAAACGAGTGCTATTGGTCTTGGAATAACCGCACTTATCAAAAGTTTATACACCTGCGACTTTGAAAGCGTCTTTGGATCAACTTTCATTTCCCCTCTTCCCCTTTGTTTATAACGATCTCATTAAAAAAGGGGTTATATCTTTTTTCCTTGCCGACAGTTGTTGATGGTCCATGTCCTGGGTAAACAACGACATCATCATCAAGGACGAAAATTTTATCTTGAATTGATTTTATTATCTCCTCAAACGAACCACCTGGTAAATCAGTCCTGCCGATCGTCCCGGAAAACAAGGTGTCACCGCTAAACAAGACTTTCTCCTTCTCCTCATATAGACAAATGCTCCCAAGCGTATGACCTGGCGTATGAATCACCTTTAAATTTAGGTTTCCAACCTCAATTATATCTCCATCATTTAAAATTATATCTGGCTTTATCCCTTCTATCCTGAAAGGAATTTCATAAACGACTGATTTAGGGTCTTCAAGAAGGCGAGCGTCTCTTTCATGGATTGCGACTTTGGCTGATGTCAAGCGGACAATTTCAGCGTCATCTGCGATGTGGTCCCAGTGCCCGTGTGTATTAATAAGGCAAAGTATTTCGCAATCATATTTCTTCGCTTCTTCAACTATAACTGAAGCTGAATCTTTTGGCGCATCAATCACAACCGCATACCCGCTTTTCTCATCAATAACAAGGTAACCGATAGTTAAAAGAGGTCCTGATTCAAACGCTTTAATTATCATCCGACTTAAACCAAATTTATTTTTAAAATTCCTCCCTCGTCCTGCTTGAAAAAATGCTAACAACCATATCTTTATAAGAGCTCACATTGTCAACCTCATCCTTCGCTATCCTTGAAAATTGATGCAATCCATCAAGAACAAATTCCATCGCCGTAGCCATCGCATATTTATCGCTTTCATCAATTTTCAAATACTTCTTCACGACTTCCTTCAAACCCTTAACTTTGCAAAGTTCAGAATAAAAATCATCTATAGGCATCTCATCTGAAATTTCAATTTTATTCCCATTTTCAAACCAAGCTATTATTTGAGCATACTCTTGATGGCTTGACTGCGTTTGCTGTTTTCCTTTTTCCTCATAGTGATACCTTGTCTTCGGCAGAGGGTCTGGGAAATATTTCCTGAAAACTTCCCGTATTGCCTTCCCTATCAACGCTTTACTCACCTTAACACTTCCCTCCTGCTCGCCCTCAAACACAAGCTCTATCTTCCCCGTTATCCCAGGTAAAACGAAATTCAAATCACAAATCCTCGGATAAACGATCTCCTCATCATACTTTATCGCTCTCCTTTCAGCGTTGCTAACAAGATTTTCCATGCACGAAATCGTTAATCTTGCGCTAACACCCGATTTTTGATCTACAAATTCACTCGTCCTGGCTTGAAAGGCGATCTGCTCTATTATCTCTTTGAAATAATGTGGTATCACAACTTTCTTACCCGAATCCCTATTTATCCATGCCTCCTGCTCAGTTATCTTGATCCCATCTTCAATTGTTCTTGGATAGTGAGTTAAAATTTGAGAGCCGATTCTGTCCTTCAGCGGAGTGATTATATTTCCACGGTTGGTGTAATCCTCTGGATTTGCCGTAAAAATTATCATTATGTCAAGCGGTATCCTTATATTGAAACCTCTTATTTGAATATCGCGCTCCTGCATTATATTGAACAGACCAACCTGTATCCTTGGTTGAAGATCCGGAAGTTCATTTATGACGAAAATCCCTCGGTTTGTCCTCGGAATTATACCCCAATGGATCACACCTTCATGAGAATAATAAAGTTTTTGCGTCGCTGCTTTTATAGGGTCAATGTCCCCAATCAGGTCAGCAATTGTCACATCGGGCGTCGCAAGTTTTTCACCATACCTTCTTTCCCTGGGAAGCCATTCAATTTCAACATCATCCCCGTATTCCTTTACAAGGTCAACACATCTTTTACAAAGCGGTTTGTAAGGATTATCGTTTATCTCACATCCTTTTATTATCGGTATAACCTCATCAAGCAAATTGACAAACATCCTTGCTATTTTTGTTTTCGCTTGCCCACGCAAGCCAAGTAAAATGATATCATGTTTTGAAAGTATTGCATTTATTATAGCAGGAATGACCGTCTTTTCATACCCAACAATCCCCGGGAAAAGAACCTCGTTGTTCTTTATCTTTTGAATGACATTTTTCCTCAATTCCTCCTTCACGGGAAGAACTTTATATCCAGACCTTTTTAACTCGCCTATGGTTGATGGAAGTTTCATCTTTAACTTTTAAATTTGTTTTGTTGTAAATTTTTTTAAACCAAAAAACGCTCAAAGTTGAAATGGATAAAATTTTAATCATAAGGTTAAGCTCAATCGGTGACATCGTCCTATCAAGCACACTTATAAGATTACTTCGCAAAAAATTTCCAAACGCAAAAATTAATTTCGTAGTCAAAAAGGAATTTTCAGAACTCCTGAAATTTAACCCTTATTTGACGAATGTTATTGAGTTTGATGCCAGCAAAGGTTTCAAAGAGCTGTTGAAATTAAAGAAGCAAATTTTAAAAGAAAGGTATGAGCTTATAATTGACATTCACAACAATTTAAGAAGCATTTTTCTTAGAACTTTTTCAGGTGCGAAGGTTGTGAAGATAAACAAGCGAATCTTCAAAAGATTTCTACTTGTAAAATTTAAAATCAATTTATACAAAAATGCAATTCCTGTCGTAGAAAGATACATTGAACCTGTCCAACAATTTTCTATCAAAAATGATAACCAAGGCGTTGAGCTTTTTGTTCCTAATGATGCGATTGAATCAGCAAAATCTAAAACTGCTTTTTCAAACTCAAATATTTACATCGCTATTGCGCCCTCAGCTAAACATGAAACAAAAAGATGGCTTGCTGAAAGATTCGCAGAGCTCGGAGATAAGCTTACAGAAAAGTTTAACGCCAAAATAATTTTGCTTGGAGCTTCTGAAGATACTGAAAGATGCAACAAGGTTGAAAATATGATGAAACATAAACCAATAAATCTATGTGGCAAGACGACACTACTTGAATCAGCTGCAATACTATCGCTGTGCAAGCTACTCGTCACAAATGATTCTGGGCTTATGCATATCGGTTCGGCCATGAAGACAAAAATAGTTGCAATCTTTGGTTCAACAGTCAAAGAATTTGGCTTCTTCCCGTATGGGACAGAAAGCATAGTTATTGAAAAACCCGTCAAATGCAGACCCTGCTCACATATTGGAAGGGATAAGTGTCCAAAGGGACACTTCAAGTGTATGATGGATATTGAAGTTGAAGAAGTATTTCAAGCGTGCGTGAAATTATTAAAGCCCGAGCTAGGGCAAAGCTCGGGCTAAACTCTAAAACGGCGTTCTGCCTCTGAACTGGAAGGGTTGTTGTGTTCGAGATGGATTGTTTGATGCCGTCGGGAAAATATATCCAGTTATAATCTCATCACCCTCCTTTAAATTCCCACCGACGACCTCAGTATAATTCCCATCCGTGATCCCAAGTCTAAGGAAAACGGGTTTGGGATTTTTATTTTCATCAATAACCCAAACAATGGCGCGACTGCCACCTAAAAATTGACCTTGTCTTTGAACATTTTGTCCACCAAATCCACCCTGTGGACCAAAAAACCCAGGGCTTCCACCTTCTTGTTGTCTTCTACGCATAAATTCCTCACGCCTCTTTTGCATTTCCTCCATCGCCTTTGCGAATCGCTTATCCTGTGGGTCTGGCTTAAATCTTAACGCAAGATTCGGTATCCGAAGAGCATTCTCACGCTTATCAATCAGTATTTTAACATTAGCTGTCATACCCGGCTTCAATTTTAACTCTTTATTCTCAACATCAATTATGACAGTGTAATTTATCACATTTTGAACGTTGATCGGTTGAAGGCGAACTTGAGAAACCCTCCCAACGAATTGTTCATCTGGATAAGCATCAACAGTGAAGTAAACAGTTTGACCTGGTTTTACTTTCCCTATATCTGCTTCATCAACATTTGCTTCAACCCTCATTTTCCTTAAGTCGTTTGCGATCGTGAAAAGGGTCGGCGCCTGTAAGCTTGCTGCAACAGTTTGACCGACATCAACATTCCTTGAAATAACTATACCATCTATAGGTGAATAAATCGTTGAATACTTCAGGTTAACGCGAGCCCTTTCAAGCTGAGCCTCAGCTGATTTCAACTGCGCAAGCGCCGTTTCATAATTCGTCAACGCCTGGTCGTAATCTGCTTGTGAGACGAGATTTTTCGCGTAAAGCTCTTTTATTCTGTTTAATTCACGCTGTGCTTGATTGACCTGTGCCCTTGCTCTCTCAACTTGCGCCTCAGCATCCCTGACCTGAGCAGCAAGGAAAGTTGAATCAATTTGAGCCAAAATCTGACCCTTTTTAACCGCATCATTAAAATCAACATAAATTTTAGCAATCGTCCCTGAAACCTGCGTCCCAACCTGAACAAGCGTAACAGGATTTAAAGTCCCTGTTGTCGTCACATAAACCTCAATATCTCCAACATCTACCTTTGCCGTCTTCAACGGATATTGCCCCGAGTTTCTATTATTCAAATAAAATGCAACTGCAAGCCCAGCTGCAACTAAAACCAAAACAAGTATCAAGACACGAATAATTTTTCTTTTCATCGCCTTACCTCCTACCATTTTTTTCTGTTTCTTTGATCATTTTTTCAAACTCATCTAACTGTTCCAGGGTCAAAATTGAACGAATTGAATCACGAACCACATTTCTTAAGGAATCAAACTTCGGCTTAAATTCCTTACTTAACTTTTTAAATTCCTTTTGCGACCACCCGAGTATCGTATCAAGCTGAACTTGTTGCTCTTTTGACAGGTTCAACCTCTTGATGAGTTCTCTTCTATACTCCTTTAACCCATCTCTTTTCTCACCATGATATATTCCCTTCAAAGCAACCCTGTCAATCACAACTCCAAGGGCAAACCCAATCAAAACACACACAATTATCAAAATTATAGCTTTCGTCTTATTGCTCATTTTTTCCTATCCCCGTTTATTGTCAATGTCAGCTCAAGTACTTCATCTTTTGTCAATTCCCCACCCGAGCTCATAACTTTCTGAATTGACGGTGTATCGCCCAAAACCGCTTCCTCAATTCTAACCCGAGTCCCTCTTGATATAAGCTCAAATCCAAGCAAAAGCAAGAAGATGAAAACCAAAGCGATCGCAATCTCACGAGCAAATCCAATTACATAATCCCAAACACCTTGCTTCAGTTTTCGTTCGCGAATCCTCGCCAGAACCTTTGTGAAAATATAAGGAGAAACCTCAACTATACCCTCACTCATAACCTCACGGACAAGATTATGAAGCTCAACCAATTGAGAACACTCATCACAAGATTTAAGATGTTCCTCAACAAGTTCAATATTCTTTTTCAATTCGCCATCAATATACTCAGAGACCAACTTTTTAATTTTCTCGTGCTTCATTTCAAAATTTCCCTGTATTCTTTTAAATGTTCAGCCAAAAGTTTTCTTGCCCTGAAAATTCTTGATTTAACGGTTCCAACGCTGACCTTAAGTATTTTTGCGATCTCTTCATATTGAAGGTCTTCAAACTCACGAAGTATCAACGCAGTTTTGTATTCAATTGGAAGTTTTGAAACCGCTTTCTCAATTATTTCCCTTAACTCTCTTCTTTCCGCCGATTTCTCAACCGGAGAATAAGAAGGTTCAGCTTTCGGGTTTTGACTTACAACTTCAGAGAGTGACAAAGTCCTGTGTCGTTGTCTTCGTCTTATCTCGTCAATGCAAACATTAACTGTTATCCTGTAAATCCAAGTGTAAACGGCAGAACCGAATCTATAATCTTTCAGTGACTCAAAAACTTTTAAGAAAACCTCCTGGGTCAAATCATCAACAACGCTTGAATCTCCGACGATTTTAAAAATCAAATTTCCAACTTTGTTTTGGTATTTTTTAACTATAAACTCAAACGCTTTTTCGTCTCCTTCAATCGCCTTTTTTACGATTTCAACTTCATCAATTCCTTTAAATTCTTTCAATGTCATAGATTTTGACGCCTCAGTTTTATCAAAGTTCCTTAGTACTCATCTGTTTTCTCACGCCAAATTTGCGCCCCGAGGCGTTGCAATTTTTCCTCAATCCTTTCATATCCACGGTCAATGTGATAAATTCTCAAAACCTCGGTTTTCCCCTCTGCAACAAGTCCTGCGAGTATCAACGAGGCGCTCGCCCTTAGATCTGTTGACATAACCTTTGCGCCTTTAAGCTTTCTCACTCCGCGAACTATCGCCACATTTTCATTTACTTCTATATCCGCACCAAGTCGCACAAGCTCTGGTACATGCTTGAACCTGTCATAAAAAATCGTCTCCGTTACAACCGATGTCCCATTTGCAATTGACATAAGCGCAATCCATTGTGCCTGCATATCCGTTGGAAAACCAGGATAAACCGCGGTTGTGACATCAACCGGCTTTATCTCGTCGGGCGCTTCTATCTCAACAAAATCATCTCCAACATTTAGATAACATCCAGCATCTTCAAGTTTAAGGAGCACTGCCTCAAAATGTTTGGGGTTACATTTTTTAATTTTAACTTTACCTCCCGTTATCGCTCCGGCGATAAGAAAAGTCCCCGCTTCAATCCTGTCTGGAATTGTCGTGACATCCGCTGGCTTAAGTTCATCAACCCCTTCAATCTCAATTGTATCCGTCCCAAGCCCGGTAATTTTAGCTCCCATTGAAATCAGAAACTCGCCAAGTTGAACTATTTCCGGTTCTTTCGCCGCGTTCTCAATCAATGTAATCCCTTTAGCAAGGACAGATGCCATCATAACATTTCCCGTCGCTCCAACGCTTGGCTTATCAAAATGAATTTTAGCACCATGAAGTTTTTTCGCCCTCGCAACTATGTAACCGGAATCAAGTTCAACTTCAGCTCCGAGTTTCTTTATCCCCTCAATATGAAGGTCAACAGGCCTTGGTCCCCAAGCACAACCCCCGGGCAAGGAAACCTTCGCATAACCAAATCTACCTACCAAAGGTCCAAGGACATAAATTGATGCTCGCATCTTTTTGACAAGCTCATAAGGAGCTTCATACTTTGAAACATTTTCGGTATTGATCGTCAAGATGTGATTTTCAAAATTAACATTAACCCCAATTTCAATTAAAACTTGCGACATCGTCTTGACATCTCTTAGATCAGGGGTATTGTAAATTTTATAAGTTCCACTTGCGAGCAAAGTTGCAGGCATCAAAGCCAGAACTGAATTTTTTGCACCGCTTATCTCAACCTCTCCACTGAGTTTTTTCCCTCCGATGATGACAAATTTCTCCATCGCCTGTCGGTTTTTAATTTTTAGGGTCAATCAAATTTTCTAAAATAAAACCAAAAAACAAAAAATTTTACGCAACTCAATCTTGCAAAATTGAACCGACATTTTTAACTTCTACAAAAAATACGAGAATGGAAATGCGAAAACTTGTCTTGTTCCTCTTTCTAATCTCAATGACACTCAAAGCTCAATCCCAATACGATCAAATCATCTCTGAAATTTCAAACAAGTACATACCCGACAAGAGAACGGGGGTATTTGAAATTTTCATCCAAGAGGTTGACGGGAAAATCGTTGTAAAAGGCGAAACCACGAACATATCGGCGAAGGAATCATTGATAAACGCTTTGGTAAAATTTGAAAAGCAAATAATTGACAGCGTCCTGATTTTGCCTTCACCAGATCTAAAAGGTAAAATTTTCGGCATCATTTCAGTTAGTGTTGCTAATATGAGAGCGAAACCCTCTCATCAATCTGAACTTGTAAATCAAGTTCTTTTAGGTAGCACTGTCAAAATTTTAAAACGCAGTGGCTATTGGTATCTCGTTCAAACTGAACCACCCGAAAATTACATCGGCTGGATTGAAGAGGGCGGTTTAGCAATCAAAGATAAAACTGAATTTGAAAGTTGGCAAAGTAAAAAGAAGATAATTTTCACGGACTATTTCGGATTCGTCTACTCGCAAAAGGATAAAAACTCAACACCAGTGAGTGACCTCGCTCTTGGGAATCTACTCACAGTTGAAAACGAGGACAAAAATTGGTTTTTCGTCACACTGCCAGACGGAAGAAAAGGATATGTTGAGAAATCCAAAGCGATGAACTATGATGAATGGAAAAGAAGAGTTAATTTCAATGAGGTCAATTTAATTAACACAGCAAAAAAATTTGTCGGTTTCCCTTATCTTTGGGGTGGAACAAGTGTAAGAGGTTTTGATTGTTCAGGGTTCACAAAAATCGTCTTCAAATTGAATGGATTTGAACTTCCAAGGGATGCTGATCAACAAGCACAACTTGGAGTTGAAGTTAACCCCGGGGAAAATTTTGAAAATTTAAAACCCGGCGATCTTCTCTTCTTCGGGCAAAAAGCTGAGGATGGCAAACCAGAGAAGATAACCCATGTAGGGATTTACATCGGGAATAAAGAGTTCATCCATTGCTCTGGGAAGGTGAGCATTGATAGTTTTGACCCGAAGGCGCCAAATTTCAACGAATATAGATTTAAAACTTTCGTCAAGGCGAAACGACTTGTAAAAAATTAATTTCAAGCTAACACTTGATAACAAACCCAACGGAAATTTTTAGTTATTTCGCATTTATAATCTTTTTCATCTACAGGGTCTCACAAATCAAATTGTTTCAAAAATTCTTCAGGTATCTCCCGCCTGTTATTTGGATTTATTTCCTGCCAATGTTATCATCAGCCATTGGAATTATACCAAGGGAGTCAGAACTTTACGAATGGACAAAACTTTACATCTTGCCATCTGCTCTCGTTCTACTGTTACTTTCAGCAAACATTCCCGTGATAATGAAGCTTGGTTTTAAAGCGATAATTATGTTTCTAACGGGTTCTTTCGGCATAATAATTGGTGGTCCCATTGTTTTACTTGTCTTTAAACATTGGTTGCCCCCAGACGCATGGAAAGGCATTGCTGCTTTGTCTGGCAGTTGGATGGGTGGAAGCGCAACGATGCTCGCCATTGCACAAAGTATAAAAACACCCGAATCTTTACTTGCACCATTGATCGTTGTTGACACCGTCGTTGGCTACGGCTGGATGGGTGTCGTTATATTCCTATCCGCATTCCAAGATAAAGTTGATGAATTCAACCGAGTTGATAAAACAATTCTGATTGAACTGAACAAAAAAATGCAAAAACTGACTGAATCAAGAAAAAGATTTTTAAACTTCATTGATTTTGCAACAATGATATTTGTCGCGTTCGGTGTTGGAACCCTATCACTAAAACTCGGGAAACTACTTCCAGAGATTGGCGTAATCATCACGAATTACACTTGGGGTATTATAATCGCTACAACCATTGGCGTAGCTTTATCCTTCACAAAATTATCCGAGCTTGAATACTCTGGCTCAAGTCATGTTGGGAATTTTTTGCTTTATCTTCTCCTGGCTTCGGTCGGGGCAAGGGCAAACATATACGGTATATTTGAAACGCCAATCTTTATGTTGATGGGCGCTGTATGGATCTTAATCCATGCCAGTTGCTTATTCGTAGTCGGAAAGTTGATAAAAGCTCCAATGTTTCTGATGGCAACAAGCAGTCAAGCAAACATAGGTGGTCCGGTCACAGCTCCAATTGTCGCCTCTGTTTATCAGAGCGCACTTGCCCCAGTAGGACTTCTCATGGCTGTAGCCGGAAATATAATTGGAATCTATGGCGGATTGCTTTGCTCCCAACTTTGTTATCTTGTATCAAAATTATAGAGCTACTCTAAAACATCGGGTTCTATTTTTTTGAGAAGAAAATTATGAACTTCTGCCTTGACTTGATAATCCATTGAAATGAGAATGACGATTGATTTCAAACTATTGACTTTATCAACAATCCCAATGAAACCCTTCAAAGGTCCATCAACGACAAGGACATAATCGCCGGGTTTAACTGCAACGCTATCAAAATAGCTTTCAGACATATAAATATGTGCATCCCCATTTAACCTTTCCCTTATTGTTTCAATGATTGATTCCTTTATCGGCTTTGGTCTCCCATTTATACCGAGAATTTTTCTAACCCCCCTCGTGTAAACTACAATATCAAATAAACCCGGGTGTAACTTTGCAAACACATAGCACGGGAAAAGTGGAACAGCGATTTTTTTCTTCTTTCCATTAATTAACCGAACCTCTTGAATCTTAGGGTTAAAAACTTCAATCTTTGCAAAATTTAACCAAGCTTCAACACGATCTTCTTGCTTCGGCTTGGTTTGAAGGACATACCAATTTAAATCCATCTTTAAAGACAGCACCTCCCTGATGATTTTGTTTTATATTCCTTTTTAAAAGTTAAAAGCCACCCACCTTTAAAAAATCAAATGATTAAATCCCACCGCCGTAATAAATCACAACAAAATTTTAATGCAAGGTGCTCAAGAATCAAAACTATTTTTCATCCCCTACTTTTATCTCTATCCGCCCCATAATAGTCATAATAACGATAGTAGCGATAGTATCTGTAATAGGTGCCGTATGTTGCGCTTGCGTCAAAGTTATTTAAAAGAACGCCTATAACATTACCACCGACGCGTTGGACCATTTCTCTAGCTTTTTCAAGGACATCAATTTCTGTTTTTCCAGCCGAGGCGACAAGTAAGACACTATCAACTTGGCTTGCAAGTATTAGCGCATCGGTGACAGCAACAAGCGGTGGCGTATCAAAGACGACAAAGTCATAATTTAACTTCAGATATTCAACGAATTCCTTCATCTTCTCGGAGCCAAGAAGTTCAGCTGGATTTGGTGGGACAACACCACAAGGGACAAGGTAAAGATTTTCAACTTCCGTTTGTTTGAAAATTTCTTGAACATCAGCTCTGTCAAAAAGATAATCTGTCAAGCCTGGTTCCCTTGGAACATTGAAGACACGATGCAAAACAGGTCTTCTAAGGTCAGTATCAACAAGTACTGTTTTTAATCCAGCTGTAGCCATCGTGATGGCAAGGTTTGATGCCGTGGTTGATTTCCCTTCCTTAGGAGCGCTACTTGCAACGACTATTGACTTAATTTTTTTATCAAGCTTCGCAAACTGAATTCCGGTTCGCATAACTCTGTATGCCTCAGCTACAGGTGACTTTGGGCTAAGGTGGGTGATTAGATGTGCTGCGATATTTCTTCCTTCATCTTTTCTAAGTTGTTTGCCGTCAAGTTTTGCTTCAATTTCAATGACAGGTATTGCGGACAGGACAGTGAAACCTCGCTTTTCAAGTTGCTCTGGGGTTTTAACACTTCTATCAAAGTATTCCTTCACGAAAACGATTCCAACACCAAGCCCAAGTCCTATGATTATGCTTAGGATAAGGTTCAAATGAACTTTCGGACTGACCGGTCTTACACCTGGCGTTGCATAGTCAATTATCTGAACATATCCAAACTGCGACTGCTCGGCTATCATCGCCTCTTGATATTTTTCCTCAATTAGAAGATAAAGTTTTTCAGCGCTCATCCTCGCCCTTTCAAGTCGTGCGTAATCAATCAATTTCGCTGGGATCGTCTCAAACTTCCTATTTAACTGCTCAATCAGTTTTTCAATTTCCTTTTTTCTCGCCTCGTAAGCGGAAAGCTCAATCTCCGTCAATAAAATTTTTTGCTTTAACTCTTTTACAAATCCAGTTGGGTCATATGTTTGAGTTCCCGGGCTACCCGAACTTGCAAAGCCTATTTTCAAAAACTCTGCTATTTTTTCCTGAAGTTTTTTCCTAAGTGAAGCAAGTTGTTCATCTATTTCCCTCAAGCTTTTGTTCAAAACCTCTTGGCTCCCAACCTTCGGATTTTGAGCTATGATTTGATCGCGAGTGACCTCAAGCTTTGCAATTTCCTCTTGAAGATATTTTATATACGGGTCAAGAGCTTCGGTTGCAACTTTGACAAATTCCGGCTCAATTTGCTTTATTTGCTCAAGGTATGAGTCAAGTTTTTTCTTTGCCGCTGAGATATCAACAATTGCTTCACCTCTGGCTGATTCAAGATTTGAGAGCTGCTCTATAAGTTTTTTTGATTCCTCATCAAGGGCGACAACACCGGCTGATTTCATATAACTTTCAAGTTGATTCTCCGCCTGGTCAAGTTGCTTTCTTTTATCGGCGAGTTGTTCCTCAAGAAATTTTCTCACACTTCTTGATTCATTCCTGCTCATCATAAGGTTTCTTTCATAATAAGCATCCGCGAATGTATTCGCAATAAGAGCCGCCTCTTTGGGATTTTTGCTCCTCGCTGTAATTTTTATGATGTCCGCATCGCGTGGGGACTCAATTTTCACATTCTTTTCAAACCTCTCAATTATCGTTTCAATCTTCGCAAACGGCTTTATCCCCTCTTTTAATTCCTTTCTTGACGGGAGGATAACAAGTATCGTATCACTTTTTTTCTCAGGTTCAACATAAACCCTTTCAATTAATTTCTTTGCCACAGCTTCGGCAAGCGAACGGCTCTTGAGTATTTCTATCTCATTTTTTATGTTCCTCTGTTCAGAAAATCCTGTTATATCAAACGCTTGCGCTAAACCAAGCCCCTTTTTCCCCTTCTCTATCAAAATGACAGCGGTTGACTCATAAATTGGATCTTGCATAAATGTGAAAATTGCCGTCGCAAGCACAACAAGAATAAAAATAAGTATGATAAGCCATTTCCCTCTGTAAAGAACTTGAATTACCTCATATAAATTAATTGTTTCCTCTTCTTGAAAAAAAGTTTGTCCGTTTGTACCTATTTTCTCCATAGCTTTAAGAACTCAAAATTTATTTTCCCAAAGTTTGCAATTCAATATAAAAATTCCACAAATAAAAGTCAAGCATCACGCTGTGACCTATATTACAAATGTCCAATAATCCTCACCATTTGCTCAATATCAGCCATGCCTTTTATTATTTGACCAACCGAGAACGGGGTTACGGTTTAAAATTTTCAACTTCTCTTTTATGGCACAAGCTTTGAAACAAGTTTGTATTGAGAGAAAACAAAACGAGGAACGAATTAGATGAAATTTAAAAAGTTTGTCGCCCCAACCCTGAAAGAGGCAACTGAAATGATGAAAAAAGAGCTTGGGGGAAACGCAATCATCATTGGAACAAGAAGGATAAGGCAACCGGGTTTATTTGGATTTTTCAAGCCAGAGCTGATAGAAATCGTCGGAGCTGTAGAGGAAGAAATACCGCAGGAAAGGTCAAAAGTTAATAGCACGGTTGAGCTTTTGAAAAAGATGACGCAGGAAATTGAAACGCGGAGAAAATTAACGGGTGATGAGATTCCTAACTTTGACAGAACGATTGAAAGGTATGACTATAGCCAAATAAAAAACGAACTTGAGGAGGTAAAACAAGCTTTAAATGAAATAACGGAGCATTTGAAATATAAAGGAGCAAATCAATTCCCGTCAAACTTGAGAAAAGTTTTTATGAATTTGATTGAAAAGGAAGTTGAAGAGGAACTTGCAAATAAAATTGTTAGGTCTGTGCTTTTAAAATTAAGCGGGGATGAATTAAGAGATGAGAAAAGGGTTGAAGGTGAAGTTATAAATATCATCTCAGAGATTGTTAAATTTTCAAAGCCGATAAAACCATTGAGGAAAAAAACTTTTACACTTGCCTTTGTAGGTCCAACAGGGGTTGGTAAGACGACAACTGTAGCAAAGCTCGCGGCAATTTACAAGATATTTGAAAATGCAAGGGTTGCGTTGATCTCTGCCGATACTTATAGAATTGCTGGAATTGAACAGCTTCAGACATTTGCGAACATAGCTGGAATCCCAATGGATGTTGCATATACACCCGAGGATATGGCGCGACTTGTGAGAAAACATCAAGATAAGGATTTAATTTTGATCGACACGGTTGGGAGAAATCAAAAACAGGGGGAGCAAATTTCAGAGCTTGCAAAATTTATAAAAGGTGCGGACCCAGACGAGGTTCATCTTGTTTTGAGCGCAACATCAAGTTATAAAAATATGATTGATGTTTACAACAGGTTCAAAGTGCTTTTGCCGAACAGATTGATATTTTCAAAGGTTGACGAAGCAGTTTCACTTGGTCACATACTTAACATCGCTTATCGGACGAAGATCCCGCTTTCCTATATAACGACTGGTCAAACAGTCCCAGATGATATAGCTGTTGCTGAGCCAAAAGTTATAGCAAACTTAATTTACAAGGAAGTTCTCATATGATTGATCAAGCAGAAAGCTTAAGGAAAATAGTCAGCGAGAGAATAAAAGAGAAAAGAGCAAAAGCACATGTGATAGCGATAGGAAGTGGCAAGGGTGGATGTGGCAAGACAAATCTCACTTTAAATCTTGGTTTACTTCTCAGCAAGAACGGGAAAAGAACACTTATATTTGATGCTGATTTAAACCTTGCAAATGTTGACATCCTTTTGGGGATAACGCCGAAGTATAGATTCCTCAACTTTATCAACGGCGATGTTGATTTAAAAGATGTGATTGTAAAGGTAAGAGAGAAATTGGAACTTATACCTGCTAACTCAGGCATAGTTGATTTCCCAAAGGTTAGTGGTGAGAGGATTTTTCAAGTGATTGATGATGTTTTAAACCTTGAAGATAATTTTGATTTCATCTTGATTGATACTCCAGCGGGGATTTCGGAAGAGGTCGTTAAAGTGCTCGGTTACGCAGATGACTACATACTTGTTGTGACGCCAGAACCGACTTCAATAATAGATGCCTACGCAGTGATTAAAATTGTCTATTACCGAACCGGGAAACAAAGCGTAAAACTTGTTGTAAACAATGTCAATAGTCAAACCAACCCAAGTGAAATCGCCGAAAGATTATCAATCGCAGCTGATAAATTTCTGGGTGTTAAGGTAAATCACATTGGCTCAATCCCATATGATCCCGCTGTGCCAAAGTCGGTGATGATGCAAAAACCTTTTGTTGAATCATTTCCAAGGTCTAACGCTTCAATTGCCTTGATGAAAATAGCCGAAAATTTGCTTTCCCTTGATAAAGTAAAAAAACAAAATTCATTCTTCTGGAGGTTGACGCAAACATGCGGTCTTTAATTTTTCAAATAGGACTACTTCTGTTCTTCGTTTCAATAATATCGCTCTGGCTACAGGGGATGGATATTATAATCGCTGTTGTAAAGTCATTTATACTTTTCATCGCATCAACTTTCCTTATGTTTCTCATTGCGTATCTTTTCATCTATTTGAAAAAGGAAGGAAGCGGAAATAGTGGACAAGGAGTTTAAAAAATTCATAACGGAGGGATTTTAATATGTCAGTTGAAGTGAGCCAAACGGAAAAACTTTTCAACCTTTATAAGAGGACACATGATCCAAAGATAAAAGAAAAGTTGATGCTCTTCTACATTGATTTCGTCCGCGGGATCGTTAGAAAGATGAACCTCGCTTACTCTGGTGCGCTATTAAGCGAGGACGACCTTGTTGACATTGGGATGATCGGTTTAAGCGACGCAATTGAAAAATTTGACCCAAAGGTTGGAGTTAAGTTTGAGACATACGCATACACAAGGATAAGGGGATGCATAATTGATGAGATACGAAAACTTGATAACCTTCCAAGATCAGCCAGAAATAAAATAGGACTACTTGATAGAGCAAGGTCAAGGATTGAAAACGAGATCGGTGATAAAGTCCAGAGCTGGAAAATCGCTGATGAAGTTGGAATTTCAGCTGAAGAATACGAAAGGATTCTAAAACTTGAGAAGGAGAGCAAGACGATCTCGTTTAATTTAAATGTCGGGGAAAACATTGAACTTGGTGAACTGATAAAAAGTGAAGATAAAAACCCTGAGGAGACGCTTTTTGAAAACGAGATAAAGCAAGCGATCGCTGAAGAGTTGAAAAAGTTATCCGAAAGAGAACGGCTCGTTATAGTTCTCTATTATTACGAGGAATTGACATTCAAGGAGATAGCAGGGATTTTGAAACTAAGTGAATCAAGGGTCTCGCAAATCCACTCCGAGGCGGTGAGCAAAATCCGCAATTCATTGAAAAGCAAATTATCATTTTAAAAATGCCAGGGATAAAGCAAAGGATTCAGAACATACTTCAACTTGTTCCATTTCCAGCGGTTGCGATGGAAGTAGTTCAACTCGTTGACAACCCTAAAACAAGCGCAGCAAAGCTTGGGGAAGTTATATCAAAGGACCAAGCCCTTGCAGCTAAAGTTTTAAAAGTAGCCAACTCCCCATTTTACGGTTTCCCAAAGCAGATATCAACGATCAATTTCGCGATAGTTGTTCTCGGTTTTGAGACATTAAAGGAGATAGTTCTTAGCGTTTCACTTGCAAGTTCGCTTGCGAATAAACTTGACAAAGAATTTGACCTTGAAAAGTTTTGGAAACATTCACTTTTAACGGGTATAATTGCGAAACATCTTGCTAAGGATTTCGGCTACAGGGTCACTGGTGAAGCTTTTACGGCTGGCTTACTTCACGATGTTGGACTTCTTGTGATAGCGCAGTATTTCAAAAAGGAATTTCAAAGCATAGTTCAAATTGGGAAGAGGGAGGAGTTTCAGTTTGAGCAAATTGAGAGAAGATTCCTTGAAAATTCAACTCATTTTGAGATCGGGGCATGGCTTGCTGAAAAATGGAACTTCCCGGATCAACTGGTTGAAGCGATATCGTTTCACCACCAACCTCATCTTGCTCCGAGAAACCCGCAACTGCCAGCACTTGTTTTTCTTGCAGAATTAATTTGCCATAAACTCGGAATTGAAAACATTGAATATGCAGACCACGATAGAACGTTTACAGAAAATCTGAAAGATGTTTTAAACATCTTAAAACTTGACGAGAGTTTTCTCAACGATGGCTTCATTGAAACATACAAAGCAAGAATCCAAGCAGACATAGTTAAGAATCAAATCTATCTCAGCCAAACATGATGCAGAAGTTAAACAGAAAGAACACAGAAATAGTTGAAGAACTTTTACCTCAAATTGAAAAGTTCATTGAGTCGAGAGAGACATATATAAAAGCGCTTGAAAAAACGATTGAACTTCTAAAGAGAGAGATTGAATTTAAAAGCAAAACAACAACTGACTTCAAGGACTCAATTGATGAGATCCTTTTAATTCAAAGGTTGGCAACAAAGATAAGCACATCTTTGAATTATGAGGATATAGTCACCGAGCTAATTGAATTGACGCGCCAAATCATACCTGTGATTGATTGCAATGTTTACATCTATGACGATGAGAAGAGGAAGTTTACAAAGCTTTCAAGTCGTGGTTCAGAGTATCTTGATGAAGTTATGGAGACATACATTGAAGATGGTATAATTGATTATGTCTTGAGGGAGAAGAGGAGCATAGTTTTGCCAGATATAAATAGTTTTGAAGAAAGGAATTTTATCGTTGTTCCATTGATTTTAAGGAACGAGGGGATCGGTGTTTATCTGGTTCACACAAGTAAAAAACAGATGGAGTTTACAAATCAAATTTTGCTTTTGCTTTCAATTCTTGCAAATCAAACCGCTGTAGCGGTTGAAAATTCAAGAAATTACAATGCCCTTTTAAAGACGACGGAGGAATTGAAGCTAACGCAGGCGCAGATGATACAAGCGGCAAAACTTGCAGCCGTTGGGGAGCTTGCCGGCGGGATAGCGCACGAGATCAATAACCCACTACAAATTTTGCTTGGTCATATACAACTTATTCAACTTGGGCGCGATTTACCGAAGAGAATTGAGATAGTGAAAGAGCAAGTTGAAAAAATCAGTCAGATAGTAAGGCGTCTTCTCAATTTCTCAAGGAAAGTCCCGGAGGATTTCAAGCTTGAGCCAGTGAACATAAATTTTGCAATCCAGGAGATGATAACTTTTATGAGCTATCAATTCAAATACAACGATATAGAACTCACCTTAAAGCTTGACCCAGCGCTTCCGTTAGTTTATGGGAATAAAATCTATTTACAGCAGGTGTTCTTAAACTTAATGATAAATGCCAAGGATGCAATGCCAGAGGGCGGGAAACTTGTGATTGAAACAAAACTTGAAAATGGAAATGTCATAATAAAATTTTCTGACACAGGTGTTGGGATACCTGATGATATAAAGGATAAAATTTTTGAGCCCTTCTTCACAACAAAAGGTGCAAAAGGCACTGGGCTTGGTCTTTCAATAAGCAGATGGATAGTTCGCAAGCACAACGGAGAAATTAAAGTTGAAAGTCAACAGGATAAGGGTTCAACATTTATAATTATACTGCCGTTAAATCCAGAACAACAAATTTGAGACGAGAAAATGGCAAACCCGATTTATATAATGATTTTAATTACGATTTCAATCACGCTTTTATTTCTGATAGGTTTTAGATTCGCTTTGAAATTTCTAAACAGGCATGCCGAAGTAAAGGAAACAGTTAAAGAAAATTTAATTTATGCCGATAAAAGTTTTGAAGAACAATTAAACGAGGAAATGTTAACCGAAAGCGTTAAAGATGAAAACCTTGACGAAGAATTTAACGAAAATGAGCTTATAAAACTTGCAAAAAGATATAATATCGGTCAGGGTGAAGTTGAACTTCTATTGAATTTGAGAGCTAAGGAAGTGGAAAGATTGAAAGGATATGAAAAGATAATTGATGAAATTGAGAAGGGCTCGGAAATGAAAAAAGTCGCTAAAAAATACAAAGTTGGCTATGGTGAAATTGAACTTCTTATGAATTTGAAAAACTTTGGTCGGAACAATTTAATTAAGAAATGGAAATAAAAAGTCATGATAAAAGGGATTTACACATCAGCTGTTGGTATGATGCCAAACAAGCTTAAAATTGATGTCATTGCGAACAATCTCGCAAACATTGATACAACGGGATTTAAAAAAGACAACATATTCGTCAGGATACTTCATAGTGCGGTGCTTGACATAAACAGAAACGGCGGAAATGAACTGAGCGGTCTTTACATAACTGAATACACAAGTTTTGACCAGGGAAATTTAAAGCAAACTGGCAATCCTTTTGACATAGCGATAAATGGCATGGGATTTTTTGTCATTCAAACAAAAAGTGGTCCAAGATATACGAGGAATGGGAATTTCACGATCACATCAGATGGTAAAATCGTAAATGCAAATGGAGATGCTTTGGTTGGAAACGGTGGGGAAATAAAATTACCCGATGTTGATAAGCTCAAAGATGCCGACATAAAGATAACTCAAAAAGGCGAACTTTACATCAAAGATAAGTTGATTGACAAGATCAAAATCGTTTGGTTTAACGATTTAAGCAAGCTTAGAAAAGAATCAGGGACATATTTCAGGGCGGATGATGAAGCTGGGGAAGTTGAAATCTCAGAGGGATTTGAAATTTACCAGGGCTTTCTTGAGGAGTCAAATGTCAATGCAATAGAGGAAATGGTGAGGATGATAGAAGCGAACAGAAGTTATGAATCAAGTTACAAGGCGGTTCAGCATCAGGAGGAAACACTGACAAAGGCAAATGAACTTGGAAAGTTATAAAAATGATTTACTTAACGAGTTACAAAGAGGGAGAGAGGATATTTTGCTGTGTCAAGTTTCAGAGCGAGGATTTTGAGGTTGAAGGTTACGGCTCAAGTTTTTGGCGGACGCTTTTGTTCTGTTTATTCAAGGGTTTTCTTTTAAAGATCAAATTGAAAACAAAAAAATTGATAACGCAATGGAAAGGGCATTAAGGACAGCAGCTTCTGGGATGTTCGCACAACAATTGAACATTGATGTCATAGCTCATAATCTTGCTAATGTGAACACGACATCGTTTAAAAGGAGCAGAGCCGAGTTTCAAGATTTGATGTATCAAATTTTAAAGGCTCCCGTTTCTGCCAATCAAAACGAGAACACACAAAGCCCCGGGGAAATTCAAATTGGGACAGGCGTACAAGTGGTGGCAACATTGAGGGATTTCAAGCAAGGGGACCTTCAGCCGACGGACAATCCACTTGATGTTGCGATAAATGGCGACGGTTTCTTCCAAGTCAGAAAGCCCGACGGGACAATTGCCTACACAAGGGATGGCTCTTTTAAACTCTCACGCGACGGACGACTTGTTAACTCCACAGGTTATATTCTTGAGCCAGAAATTATCATACCTGAGACAGCCGTCGCAATAAGCATAAGCAGAGATGGAATAGTTGAAATTTTAAATTCGGGAGAAACTGAACCTGTTGAGATAGGAAGAATTGAACTCGTCAAGTTTGTAAACCCAGCTGGTTTGAGAAGCATTGGCAATAACCTTTATGTTGAAACGCAGGCATCGGGTCAACCGATATTCGGAACCCCAGGAAGTGAAGGGTTTGGCGAGTTGATGCAAGGATATCTTGAAACTTCAAATGTTGACATCGTTGAGGAAATGGTCAATATGATAATCGCCCAGCGTGCTTACGAAATTAACTCAAAGACGATAAAGACAGTTGAAGAAATGCTTCAAATGGCAAACAATTTGAAACGATGAAAGATGATCTATTTTCTTTTTCAAATAGCTTTGCTACAAGCGGTATTGACAAGATGTGATGTTGAAGCCCTGAAAAGTGAAATTGTTAAGTTTCTGAACCAAAGGTTTGCTTATGATAAGATTGAATTCGTTGTTGAGATAAAAAGCGATGTTAGAAGATTTCTCAAATGCGACAGCTGTAGATTTGAAATCGTGCAAAAAAACATAATTAAACCACGCCTTTATCAAACTTTTAAAGTGAGGTCTTACACCAAAGACAGCTTGTGCGAGGATTTCACGGTTCAAACCTTTATCAGAACATTTGAGGATGTCCTGATAGCCAAAAGGGACTTGAAAAGGGGTGAGATTGTTGATGAAAATATGTTTACAGTTGAAAGGGTTGAAACAACTTTTTTAAGGGGTGACCTCATAAAGGACAAAAGAGATGTCTTGGGTAAAAGATTGAAAAAATTTTTAAGGGAAGGTGAGATAGCCTTTGAAAGCTACTTTGAGGATTTGCCAATTGTCGTTTCCGGTGAAAAAGTAAAAATCCTTGCAATAGTTGGGAATGTAAAAGTTGAAACCGAGGGTATAGCAAAGGGAAGCGGAAGATTAAATGATAACGTCAGGGTTTTAAACATTAGCTCTGGGAAATTGATTTTTGGAAGGGTCATTGGTAGAGGAGTCGTTGCGGTTGAGATTGAAAATTAAAAAAATAGGTTTAAACATGGTGAAGAAAATTCTCGCTTTGTTTTTCGCATTTGCTTCGCTTAATCTAAAATCACAAGAGGTAATTCAGAGGTCAATTTTTTCCGATCATAAAGCCTTTAAAGTCGGTGATGTCATAACGATAATTGTGATAGAGGTTTCATCCGCTGAGAACAACATCAAGAGAAGTACTTCAAGGTCAGGAAATATAAATGGTTCTGTTTCTGGTAGCGGGGCTTTGAGCTTCATACCTGAATCAGGTTTTTCAATTGGGACCGAGAATGAATTCAAAGGTCAAGGTTCAACTTCATCACGCGGGGCTGTCAAGGCAAAGATAAGTGCTAAAGTCGTCGGAATTGATTCGGCTGGAAATTTGGTGATTGAGGGGAAGAGAAAAGTTAGTATAAATGGTGATGCTCAAATCATAAGGATAAAAGGTGTTGTGCGACCAAGCGATGTGAATTGGGACAACAGTGTTTTCTCTTATAACATTGCAAACGCTGAGATTGAATTTTCTGGCAAGGGGATGACTTACAGAAATCAGAGCCCAAGTTGGATAACGAGATTATTGCACTGGCTATTTTAAATAAAATTTTTAACCGAGATGCGTAGGTTAATTTTTCTAATTTTACTTTGTCAAAGTTTATCTTTCAGCACGAGGATAAAAGACATCGCTTATATTAAAGGTACAGCTGGCTATCAAGTTATAGGTTATGGTCTCGTTGTCGGTCTTAACGGGACTGGGGATACAAGGAGGGCAAGTTTTACTGTTCAATCTGTTGTAAGTATGTTGAAAAGGTTTGGGATAACTGTGACGGACGAAAATCTCAGGACGAGAAATGTCGCAGCTGTGATGGTCATAGCGACGATCCCACCATTTGCAAAGGAAGGTTCGTCTGTTGATGTAATCGTTTCATCAATTGGGGACGCGACGAGTTTACACGGTGGGAGTTTGCTTATGACCCCACTTGCTGGAGCCGACGGCACGGTTTATGCAGTAGCTCAAGGTCCAATATCAATTGGTGGATTTGGCATCATCACAGCAACGGGAACCGAATACAGAAGAAATGTAACTACAACTGGACGAATTCCAAACGGAGCTATAATTGAGAAGCCAATACCTGTTAATCTCTTTAACGACGATAAGATTGAGCTTGTCCTAAGACAGGCGGATTTCACAACTGCCAAGAGAATTGCCGATTCAATTAACTCAAAATTTAATTTAAACATCGCTTATGCAATTGATGCTTCATCCATTTTTATAAAAGTGCCTGAAAATTTCAAAAGTAATGATAAAATTGTTGACTTCATATCTCAAATTGAATCAATTGATGTTCAACCTGATGCTGTTGCGAAGGTTGTGATAAACGAGAGGACGGGGACAATTGTCGTAGGCGAAAATGTCACAATTTCCCCAGTTGCGATCTCTCACGGTGGGATACATATTGAAATACAAGCTGTTCCCGTGATCTCACAGCCAGCTCCTTTCTCATTGGGACGAACCGTTGTAACGCAACTTACAACAGTAAATGTTTATCAAGACACTACAATTGTCAGCACGATTGAGGGTGTTGCAACCGTTCAAGACATAGCAAGAGCTTTGAACGCCTTAAAAGTTTTGCCAAGGGATATAATTGCGATTTTCCAAGCACTTAAAGAAGCTGGTGCATTGAAGGCAGAACTAATCATAATGTGAAGAATGAAAATTTACACAGGTGAACTAAATAAAGTCATTCAAAGCGAAAAAATTCAAGACCAAGGCGGAAAACTTCGCCTCAAGGAAACAGCGGAGAATTTTGAAGCGATATTTTTAAACTTTATGCTCAAGTCAATGATGAAACTCGGCGACGATAAAAATTCAATCTTCGGCGGTGACGATTTCGGCTCCGATGTCTTGGATAGCATATTTTACATTGAGATGTCAAAACATTTAGCCAAAAATGGGAAATTTGGTATAGCTGAACTTATCTACAAAGAGCTTGAAAAACGAGACGCGAAAATCACCGCCGATAACCCACAGCAAACTGAAAAAGACGAGATGAAAAAAACTACAAATCTACAAAAGCAAAAAAGCAAATCAATCAATTATGGCGAACCGTTGATTAAAAAAATCAATCGCTTTGACGAAATAATCAAAAGGGCTTCGTCGGAGTTTAACATTCCAGCTGAGATTATTAAAGCGATAATCGCGGTTGAATCGTCCGGGGATCTCTTTGCAATCTCACCGAAGGGCGCAAAGGGTTTAATGCAACTTATTGATTCAACTGCCCAACTCGTCGGTGTAAAGAATATATGGCATCCTGCCGAAAATATATACGGTGGCGTTAAATATCTTCGCTACCTGCTTGACAGATTTAACGGCGATATAAAACTTGCGATAGCAGGTTACAATGCCGGACCTGAAAACGTGGAAAAATTTGGTGGTATTCCACCTTTCCCAGAGACGATAGAGTATGTCGGGAAAGTTATGAGGTATTTAAAATTTTTTGAACAAACCAGAGATAAGAATGAAGGGCAATGAGAAGCCGACAGAGATTTTGACCAAGTTGAAATGGAAATTGAAAGCATTGAAGGAAACGCTTGAGGAAAAACAAAAGGCGATCGTATCATTAAACTACGATGAGATTGAAAAAAGAACAAGAGAAGCTGAAGCGATTGTTTCTGAGATATCTTTTAATGTGGACATGATCAAAGGGTTAGGAAATGAAAAGGATGAGTTGATTTCACTTTTAAGCGATATAAAGCGAATAAACTTTGAGAATAGATATTTGATTTCACACTCACTTGCGTTCACTAAAAAGCTACTTGAATTTTTTGATGAGGCAAACAAAGTAAATAAAAAGGTTTAATTCTTATGGCTGGATTGTTCAGTATAATTGAGAGTGCAAAGAAAGGGATTCATTCGTCAAGAATTGGGCTTGAGGTTACAAGCCACAATGTTTCAAATGCAAACACACCAGGTTACACAAGGCAAAGGGTTGAATTAAGCAGTAGCGATGTTTTGTCATCAAAGCTCGGAATGATAAACCCGGGCGTAAAAGTCGTCGGCATAAAACAAATCCGAGACATCTTCATTGAAGGTGAGATAAGAAAAACTCTAAACTCACTTGGGAATCATTCCGTTGAGCGTGAAATTTTCTCAAGGATTGAAACTATAATAAATGAACCCAGCGAGGTTGGGCTTGGGCGGTTAATTGAAAAATTTTTCAACGCTTTTGATGATTTAGCCAAAAATCCCGAGGACAGGGCTTTACGTGTCACCGTCGTTCAAAGCGCGAAGGCACTTTCACAAAGGTTTAACGACATTTTCAACTCTATGCTTGGGATGAAAAAAGACATATTGTCCGAAATGGATGCGAAGGTTAAAAATCTGAACGAAATCATCGCTGAAATTGGCAAATTAAACCGAGAAGCTGTGAATCTTTACAACTCTGGTGCTGAAACGAACGATATAAAGGACAAGATAAATCAAAAATTAAATGAACTTTCAAAACTTGTGGATTTCGTTGCATCATTTGACGAAAGCGGTGCCGTAAAAATTAACGCCGGTGGCGTCACCATTGTGAATAGGGAACAGGTTAAAAAGATTGAGATGAAATTCTTTGACGGTAAAGTTAAATTAATCTCAACCGACGATGGGATAGAAGCGAAGCTTAATTCTGGGGAGATTTTCATGCTTCAGAATTCGTTCAATGACCTGATCCCGGATGTGATTGAGGGATTTGATCGTCTCGCTTTGAACTTGATAAAAAAGATTAACGATATACATCGGCTTGGATATGGCATTAACGGGGCTACGGGTCTTGATTTCTTTGTCGGGACTGGTTCGGGAAGCATTCAAGTTAACAAAGCAATCCTTGAAAATCCGAATAAAATTGCAACTTCAATTGATGGAAACCCCGGTGATAATCAGGTGGCGCTCGCAATCGCAGGACTGAGAAAGGATGAAAACATAACCAACTTTTATAATTCAATTGTAAGCGATATCGGCTTAAGGTCAAAAATAAGCTCGGATAATGAGAACTTACAAAAGATGATTTTAAATCAACTTGAATCACAGCGAGATTCCGCTTCTGGTGTTTCAATTGATGAAGAGATGTTGAATATGATAAAGTTTCAAAAAATGTTTGAAGCCTCAGCAAGGGTGATACAAAGCGTAAATGAAATGATTGACACTATACTTTCAATGGTTAGATAAAACAAAATTGATCTCGGATATGCGAATCACCGAATTAACAGTGATAAAAAATTTGATCGACAACATAGACAAGACGAGAGAAAAGATAAATCAAGTTCAGCTTAAAATTGCAACTGGCAAAGAAATCAACACCGTATCAGACAACCCTTATATCGCAAATTCAATAATGAATTTGAAAGCGATGATAAACAGAAATGAACAATTTCAAAAAAACATTGACGACGCCATTGACTTCTTAACCGCAACTGGTGATGCACTTGACAATTTCATCAACACTTTGATTGATATAAAATCCCTACTCGTTGAGATCTCAAACTCAGCAAGGGAGCCAGATTACGAAACTTATGCGAACAGGTTGGGAGAACTTTTCAAGCAGTTGCTTGATTCTGCGAATACAAATTTCAAGGGGAAATATATTTTCAACGGGACGAATACAAAGGTCAAACCATTTTCATACGATGAAAAAAACGACCTATTGATTTCGGACTTGTCAAACGGTGAGATAAAGTTTGAGGTCAACGATGGCGTGTATGAGAAAGTAAATTTCACAGTTGAGGAGATCTTCGGTGGGAGGGAGATTTTTGACCTCGTGCATCAAATCAAAAATTCTTTGAAAAACAAAATCAAACCTGACATCTCCCTATTGCAAAGGTTTGAGCAACTCTTTGAAAACATTGTGAGCAATTCATCTGAGGTCGGGGCTTTGGTGAATAGATTTAATCTTTTGAGAAAGCAAATTGAAAAACAAAACCTTATTCTCACAGAACTTCTATCAATAAGGCAAGATACCGACATAGCACAACAAGCTATAAATTTACAAAAGGGTCAATTAATACTTGAATCAGCATATATGCTCGCTGGGAAAATAATTCAAAAGTCAATAATTGATTATCTGCGATGAAGAACAACTCTACATTTGAATTCGGAACGATTGCTGGTTTAATACTTGGGGTGTTGTCAATTTTCGGTTCGTTTCTTCTTGAAGGTGGAACGCTTGGGGCTCTGATTTTGATCCCTGCGATGTTGATCGTCTTTGGTGGGACAATCGCAACAGCTATGATCGGCTCACCTGCGAAGATATTTTTTAAGATACCCAGCTTTATAAAACTTGCGCTTATACCACCTAAATTCAATGTAGTTGAGACAATAGAGACGATAGTAAATTATGCAATCATAGCTAGGAAAGATGGGATACTTGCACTTGAAAAGGAAGTAAACAATGTGTCTCATCCTTTTTTAAAAAAGATGTTGCGACTTGCCATAGATGGAACTGACCCGGAGACAATCCGTGAAATAGCAGATGTTGAGATAAACTACATAACCGAGCGACACATGGCGAATGCAACTGTATTTCAAAAGATGGGTGGATACGCCCCAACAATGGGAATAATTGGAACTGTTATGGGATTAATTTCAACACTTGCGAATGCTGGAGGCGATCCAAATGAACTAATACGTCATATAGCGAGTGCTTTCATAGCGACGCTTTGGGGTGTCTTTAGTGCAAATATAATTTGGCTTCCGATAGCTGATAGATTAAAAGCGATTCACGCCGAAGAAAAAATCCTGTTAGAAATAATCGTTGAGGGTGTCTTAGCAATTCAAGCAGGTGAGGTCCCAACAATCATCAAGACGAAACTTTACTCAATGTTTCCGATAAGCGAGCAAAAAATAGAGGACTGAAAATGTCAAGGAAGAAGAAAGGACATCACGAGGAACATGAAAACCTTGAACGATGGCTCATAACTTATGCTGACTTGATCACGCTTTTGCTTGGTCTTTTCGTTGTGCTTTATTCAATGTCACAAATAGATCTGAACAAGTATCAGCAATGGATTTCCGCATTTAGCCAGTTGTTCGGTGGTGGCGGGGTTCTCTCCGGTGGTAAGGGTCTTCTCGTCACACCCGCTCCACAGCGGTCGGGCTCAGAGGCACAAGCAAGCACCTATCAAACAAGTTCAACCCAGCAAAAGCTTGAAGTTCAAATCAATGCAATTTTAAGCACAAACATTCAATCAAGGAAAATCATAGTTACAACATCCCCAGAGGGATTGACAATACATTTGCTTGAGCGATTGCTCTTTGAGTCAGGCAGTGCAGAACTCAAACCGGAGGCAAAGGCGGTCCTTGATACAATAGCTGAAATACTAAAACTTTTGCCAAATAAAATAAAAATTGAAGGGCACACGGACGATAGACCTATAAGAAGTGCAAGGTTTCCGTCAAACTGGCATCTTTCCGTAGCAAGAGCATTAAACACAGCATATTATCTTATGAGCAAAGGTGTAAACCCCGAGAAAATTTCAATCGCTGGATACTCAGAATATAGACCTATAGCTCCAAACAATTCGGAGGAAAACAGAGCAAAAAATAGAAGGGTTGACATCGTCATAGTTTCAACACAAAGTGGGATTTTAAGCAAAATCTCAAATTAAATCGTTCAAATTAAGATGAAGATAAAAAATTCACAGTTTGGTGAAATTGAATTTGACGATGAAATGATACTCTCATTCCCAAACGGGATTATTGGGTTTGAGGAGTTAAAAAAATTTATCATAGTTGAAGATGAAGAATGCAAACCATTCCGCTGGTTGTTCTCCATTGATGAGCCAGAAATCGGCTTTGCGGTACTTGAGCCAACGTTCGTGATTGAAAATTATTATCAAAGAATCGGATTTGATCCACAAATTTTTGCCCTCTTCACAATAGTGACACTGAACAGGGATATTTTAAAGATCAGTGTGAATTTGAAAGCTCCTATTGTGATTGACAAGTTAAAAAAACTTGGAAAACAGATAATACTTGATGACCCCGAACTTGAGGTAACGCACCAACTATTCACATAGAAAACTTAATGAGTTTTAAAATGCTTGTGCTTTCAAGGAAACCCGGAGAGTCAGTGATAATTCAAAACAACATAAAAATAACCGTGCTTGAAATCTCGGGCAATCAAATCAAACTTGGATTTGAAGCACCAGAGGATATCTTGATATATCGTCAGGAAGTTTATGAGCAAATAATTAGTGAAAACAAATCAGCGGTTAAAGTTGATCGCAACTTGCTGAAAAAATTTGCAATCGGATTCAAAAGATAAGGTCTTTTACTTTGAAGCGCAAAGATAAACTACCGGCTCATTCCCCTCAACCTTAGCCCAATGAACTGTTCCAGCTGGAAGATCAAGCCGATCGCCCGGACCGAGGACGAATTCCTCTTCACCAACGCCATATCTCATCCTGCCACTTACAACCCATCTGATTTCATTAAATGCGTGAGAGTGATTCCCGTAATAAGTCCCGGGTTCATCAATCCAGACAAATGGATATGTCCCCTCTTGATAGAGGATATTTTTGAGTTCTTCAATGTCGGGTTTATACGGTTTGTCCCAGCGTGTGATTTTCATTTTGACATTCAATTTTGGTTTAAAATTTTTTCATAAAACTGTTCATATTTCGGGACGATGAGGTTTTTGTCAAAGTATTTTTCGGCTCTTTCTCTTGCTTTTTCGGAAAATTCACGGTATCTGTTTCTATCTTCAAGGAGTTCAACAATATATGAAGCCATCCTATTGATGTTTCCTACCTCTGTGAGATAACCCGTCTCACCATGCAAGACAACCTCTGGCAAACCACCGACATTTGTAGCTACCACTGGCAGTCCACAGCTCATCGCTTCAAGCGCCGAAAGCCCAAAACTTTCCATCTGACTTGGGAGAATGAAAATATCAGCCGAGCACAAAATTTCATTCAATGCCTCTTGCTTCCCAAGGAAAATGACATCGTCACATAAATTTAGCGTTCGGCAAAGGTTCTCAACATCGCCTCTTTCTGGACCATCACCTACAAAGACAAGCTTACAAGGTAATTTAGTTCTTACAATTTCAAAAACTCTAACGACATCCTGAACCCTTTTAACCTTTCTAAAATTTGAGACATGTATTAAAACCTTTTCTCCATTTGGAGCTATTTTCTTTCGCAAGGGCGCATCTTTAATTGGCTTAAAAAGTTCAGTATCAACGAAGTTCGGTATGACCTCTATTTCGCGGGAGATGTTATAAGTTGAGATTGTCACCTCCCGAAGATACCTTGACACAGCTGTAACACCATCGCTTGATTCAATCCCAAATCTTACGACAGGTGTAAAACTCGGTTCAAGCCCCACAAGAGTGATGTCAGTCCCGTGAAGCGTAGTTATAACCTTGATCTTATCCCCAAGTATCATCTTTGCCAAGATAGCGCTTGTTGCGTGAGGGATAGCATAATGAACATGGATTATGTCTATTTTATTGAATCTCGCAACATCAATAATTCTGCTTGCGAGCGCATCGGTATAAATCGGAAATTCAAAAAGCGGATATTGATAAAGTTCAACCTCGTGAAAATAAATGTTGTCAAGGAATTTGTTAAGTTTTATCGGGACGGCATAACAAATGAAATGGATTTCGTGACCTCGTGCTGCAAGTGCCTTCCCAAGCTCAGTTGCTACGACACCGCTACCTCCATAAGTCGGATAACAAGTTATCCCGATTTTCATTTTGATCCTAAAATTCTCTTAAGTTCCCTTTCAAAAAGATAGGGGTCTTCATCAATAAAGTGTCTTGAAAACTGCCTTGACCTTTTTATCGTGTTATAGTCAATTTCGGCAAAGATCAAATCCTCGTCAAAAAGTTTTGCAACAGCGATGACTTCCCCGTCCGAGTTCACAACCTCCGATCCGCCCCAGAAATTGACCCCGTCTTCGTATCCAACGCGATTGCTGAAAAGAAGATAAACACTCAAAAGTCGTGCGTATGTTTTATGATGTTCGGAGTTTATCTTATAATTCGTCAGCTCCTCCGAGGCACCAGAAATTCTTGTTGGGCTTGCTGCAAGACCAGCTATCACCATCGCTCCGTCAACAGCAAGAATGTAAGGCAAGGAAATATGCCATAGATCCTCACAGATCAAAACACCAATACGCCCAATTTTCGTATCAAACGCTCTAACCCTATCTCCCCTTGAAAAATATCTCAACTCCTCAAACATCCCGTATGTCGGCGGATAAATCTTTCTATGAACATATTTTATCTGACCGTCCTCAAACACAAAAGCCGAATTATAAATCCCAAAACTTTCCCCCTCTTCAACCCCACCTGCAATTATAATTATCTCCCGGCTCAATTTTTTGAGATCATCAAAAACATTTGACTTGAAAGGATTTACAGCAATATCAATGTTTATGTCCCTGAGGGTATAGCCGGTTAAACTTAACTCAGGGAAAAGTATAAGCTTAGCACCCTCTTTAATAGCAAGTTCAATGTAATGGATATGTTTCTCAATGTTTCGCCTCAAATCCCCAAGGACACAATCAATTTGTGCAACTGCAACGAGATGTTTCATTGAATTTGATTTTTAATTTTCTAAACCGCTTTTATGACTCCATCGGAATAAATCGGCAAAACTGGGATTGAATCAACCTCTGCGCAAACCTTTAAATCATCTTCAAAACCAAGTTCTGTGAGAAATCTGCCATGCTCACTTTCTTGAAGCATCTTCAAAAGATTTCTACCATAGAACTTGTAAAGTTTAATAGCTGCTGTTACTGAATCACTTAATTTCAACTTTTTCTTCGGTTTTCCTTTCGTCAACATAAAAGCAATCATCCCAGCGCAAACAGCATCTTCAAGGCAGAAACGATTGAATTTTCCCGAACATAAGATCAAAATATCATCGCTATTTTCCTTGGCAAACTTCACTACCGTTGAAACATTCACAAAGCTCCCTATGATTGAATACCTCGCATACTTCGTCTTAGTTATAGCCACGGAACCGTTCGTGCTTGCATAGATCAATGTTTTTCCCTTAACTTTCTCCTCGGTATATTCAAGTGGAGAATTACCGAGATCAAATCCATCAATTATCTTTCCACCTCTTTCACCACACAGAAGGAAAGACCCAGGTTCAAGCGTTGACGCATACTTAACTGCGTTTTCAACAGATGCAGTTGGAATTATAACCCTCGCACCATTTTTAAGAGCGGTTGATATGGTTGTTGACGCTCTCAAAACATCAACAACAATGACAGTTTTATCTTTCAAGCTTAATTCATCCTGAATTTGCAAAGGCGTGAAATATAAATCTAACTCCATTTCCCCCGCTATATTTTGTTTTACCTTGCTCTGTTTGGAACAAAGGGGAGGGAAACAACCTTTGCCGGAAGTTCTCTGCCTCTTGCGTTTATCGTTATTTCCTCGCCCAGATTTGAAAACTTCACATCAACATAACCAAGCCCAATCCCCTTTTCAAGTATAGGTGAAAATGTCCCACTGGTCACATAACCAATCTTATTCCCTCCCTTCAAAATTTCATATCCATGCCTTGGTGGTACTTTATCCTCAAGGACAAACCCAACAAGTTTTCTTTTCAGCCCTTCACTTTTCACCTTAAGCAAACTTTCCTTCCCGATGAAATCACCTTTATCAAACTTGACGATCCAATCAAGCCCTGCTTCAAGTGGATTTGTCGTTTGATCAATGTCATTTCCATAGAGCATATATCCCATTTCAGTTCTCAATGTATCCCTTGCTCCAAGACCAACCGGACCAATGTTAAATTCTCTGCCTGCTTCCATAACAGCATTCCAAACCTTTCTACAAAGATCAGGCTTGGCATCAAAATAAAGTTCAAAACCAAGCTCACCCGTGTAACCTGTGCGCGAAATAATCATATCAACCCCAGCGAGCTTCCCCCTGACGAAACTATAATACCTTATCTGGGTCAAATCAACATCTGTAAGCTTCTGCAAAGTCGCCAAAGAATTCGGTCCTTGAACGGCAAGAAGAGCGACATCATCACTTATGTTTTCAAGATTAACATCACCTTCAAGATGCTTTTTCATCCACTCAAAATCCTTTTCAATGTTAGCTGCATTCACAACAACCATGTAATAATCACCAAGGTTATAAATCAAAAGGTCATCAACTATTCCCCCATTTTCATAACACATCGCTGAATATTGAGCTCTTCCAGGTGAAATTTTTGAGACATCATTGACGGTGAGCTTTTGAAGAAACCTCATTGCATCCTTACCACTAACTTTAAACTCACCCATATGCGAGACATCAAAAACGCCAACGGACTCACGAACACGCTTGTGCTCTGAGATTATCCCCTCGTATTGAATCGGCATTTCATAACCGGCAAAAGGTGCTATTTTAGCTCCAAGTTCAAGATGAATCTCGTAAAAAGGTGTTCTTTTCATAAAGGATTCTTCTTATTAATTTTTAAGGAAGTGTTCAACTTACTTTTTCAAGTTTGAGTTCCGCTTGGGCTTTTTTCCAATCCTGTAAAAATCTCTCAAGTCCTATATCCGTCAATGGATGCTTTATCAATTGCTCAAGGACCTTAAAAGGCATAGTTACAACATCAGCTCCTATTAACCCGGCTTCAACAACATGCATTGGATGCCTTACGCTTGCCACAAGTACTTTGGTCTCAAAGTTATAATTTTTGTAAATCTGAACGATTTGCCTTATCAAACTCATCCCATCACTTGATATATCATCAAGCCGTCCAACAAACGGACTTATATAGTAAGCACCAGCCTTAGCTGCAAGGATTGCTTGTGTGGGCGAAAAACAAAGTGTGACATTAGCCCTTATCCCTTCGGACTTGAGAAACTTCACCGCTTTTAAACCATCTTTAATTAGCGGTATCTTAACGATGATGTTATCCGAAATTTTAACAAGTTCCCTAGCTTCTTTAACCATTCCTTCAAAATCCGTTGAAATCACCTCCGCACTTACATCACCATCAACAATTGAACATATTTCCTGGAGCAGTTCTTTAAAATCCCTTTTCTCTTTGGCAACCAAACTTGGATTTGTCGTAACCCCATCAAGTATGCCCCAGCTTACAGCCTCCTTTATCTCGTCAATGTTTGCTGTGTCAAGAAAAATTTTCATTTTTTTGCTCCTGTTTGTTTGGATTAAATTGAAACGGTTGAACTTGTGAAGTTTCAGTTAATTCTTTCCCAGTTTTAGCTGAAACGACCCTGAACTCCTCAACTGAAAGGGTTGGGTCTGGTTCAACCTTAAGCTTGATGAAGTATCTCAACATAAGTTTTATAGTTTTAATCCTTCCTGCTAAACTCGTTTTCATAAATTTGGCAAGCGTTGGGTGAAGTTTAAAAATCAAATTTCTCTCTGAAGATATCGCTTTGAACTTTGTCAGCCATCTTTCAATTTTCCTAAAAATTAAATCCCTCAAGAAGATAACACCTGTTCCAGCGCAAGTTGGGCACGGTTCGCTAAATTTTTCAAAAACGCTCGGCCTGACCCTCTGCCTTGTAATCTGAACGAGACCAAATTCAGACATCGGCAAAACGGTAACCTTAGCTCTATCCTTCTTGAACTCCTTTAAAAGCTCATCCAAAAGGCGCTTTTTACTTTTCTCATCTTCAAGGTCAATGAAGTCAACAACTATCAAACCGCCAATATCCCTTAACCTAAGTTGTCTAACTATTTCCCTTGCAGCGTCAAGATTTATCCTAAGTGAGACCTGTTCCTGGTCCTTCCGAGGGGCGTATTTCCCAGTGTTAACATCTATCACCGTCATCGTTTCCGTTTGCTCTATCAATATATATGAGCCACCGCGCAAATAAACTTTCCTTCCAAGCGAATTTTCAATCTCCCTGTTTATACCATACTTTTCAAAAATATCCTCCGTTTCATCAAGCTCAATCTTATCAACTATGTCTGGAGCAGCCCATCTTGCATAAGCAACGATCTCACGATAGAGCGACTTTGAATCAACGACAACCCTTTCAACATCTTTCGTCAAAAGGTCTCGCATAACACTTGAAGTCACGCCAAGGTCTTTATAAAGTAAAGCTGGGGGCTTTTCAACGGCAAGCATCTTTTCTATTTTCTCCCAAGTCGTTATAAGTTGCTCAAGTTCCCCACGGATTGTCTTTGTATCCTTCCCTTCAGCAGCAGTTCTAACTATAACGCCGTATCCATCCGGAAGCAAAGCCCTTATGATATTCCTCAATCGCCTTCTTTCCTTTTGGTTTGATATTTTACGCGATATTCCAATTTTATTCTCCATAAATGGCATCAAAACAAGAAATCTCCCAGGCAAAGTTATCCTTGTCGTAACGCGAGCGCCCTTTCTACCAAGCGGTTCTTTTATGACTTGAACGAGGATTGGTTGTCCCTTCTTTAAAAGATGCGATTTCCTGGGTGTGTAAGCTTCGGTTACCCCCTGACCAGTCGCGGATGTCTCTATCGGTTGTAATCTGGCTTCAACAGGCTCGCTCTTCGCTTCAACCTCTGACATCTCATCTATACTCGTATCGTCCCCAAGCAAATCCGAAAACTCATCAATTGATGCCTTATCAATATCGGCGAAATGCAAAAAAGCATCCTGCTTATGCCCAATGTTAATAAAAGCAGCCTTTATCCCGGGCAAAACCCTTGCAACTTTACCAAGGTAAATATCCCCAACCATCCTCTCTTGTTCCGGGTTCTCAAAGAACAACTCAACAAGTTGCCCATCTTCAAGTACTGCTATACGTGTTTCCTTCTTCTTGGTGCTGATGTAAATCTCCTTCCTCATAAGAAACCCTTGATTTGTTTATCACATTATATTCAATTGGATCAATTAAGAAACCATCAACCAAAATAAATTGACCAGTTCTTACAACTTTAATTTTCTTAACTTGAATTTCATCTAAACCCAAAATCTTACCAATCACTAAATCAACTTTCGGAACTTCCCCCATACTACCACGCTCCAACCTGACGACAAAACCATCATCCTCAATGAAAATATCCCGAACGAACTCGCGAATGTTTATCAATTTGACATCGCCATTTTTAGAACGCTCAACGAGAATTTCCCGCTTTGAAAGAAACTTAGAAATCAAATCAGAAAGATTTCCCCCATTGAAATAAACCTTATATTCAAAGACATTTATCTGGCTGTCAAGCGATTTCTTGCTTTTTTCAATCCTTCGCACATCAAGTATGCTCATACCATCTGGTAGATTTTGAATCAGGCGCATTTTGATTTCAAGTGGTTCAATCTCCTCCTCAAGTTCAAAATCAAGGTATTCACACTTGCTCTCATATCCAAGCGGAAGAGGAGGCGAAAAAGAAAACTTAGGATGCGGATGAAACCCTTTTGTATAAGCAACCTTTATCCCTGACTTTCTGAAAATGCGATTGAAAAGCCGAATCAAATCAAGATGTGAAATGTATCTTAAATAACCCTCTTTCGCATATTTCATCCTGTATGAAAAAGTCGTTGATGGATTCGCTGTATTAATCTCTGTTTTGTCAATCCAAATCACATCCTCACCGAGCGCGATGGATTCGCCTTTCAAATCTGAGCTTGAATTTTTATCAACTTGACTTCTTATCAACATTTTTATGGTTTTGAAATCACAGGCTCCGCAAGCGTGGCATATATCCTCGGGTCTACAGTCAGGTATCATTGCTTCTTGATACGCCTTTTGTCTATCGCGCCAGAGAAATTTCTTCAAAACTCCCATAAATATGTGATCCCACGGGAAGACCTCATCCTTTTCAAACTCACGGGTGTAATCTTCAATTTTTAACCCATTTTCTTCCATTGCTTTCACCCAAATATCAAAATTCATCTTATCAGTCCAAGCGTCAAACTTCGCCCCATTTTTCCAAGCCGAGTATATCACCCTTGAAATTCTTCTATCGCCACGCCCAAGGATTGTCTCAAGCGTCGTAACCCTGGGGTCCCGGATATCAAGTTTTATGTTCCTGCATCTATTCTTTGATTTGAGATAGCGCGTTTTATCAATGAGTTCTTCAATTGAATTCTGCCTCTCCCATTGAAATGGTGTGTGCGCCTTCGGAGAAAATGGTGAAACAGAAACATGAACTTCCATATTATAAACCTTTTTCCTGCGTGCAATTTCAATAACATTGTTCGCTATACGCAAAATCCCATCAAGGTCTTCATATGTCTCAGTTGGTAAACCCATCATAAAATAAAGTTTAACAAGTCGCCATCCATAATCAATGGCTATTTCAACAGCACGATAAAAATCATCTTCAGAGCTTTGTTTATTTATCACCCTGCGCAATCTCTCAGTTCCAGCCTCGGGTGCGAAAGTTAAACCGCTTGCTCCACCCTCTCGTGTAAACTTCGCAATTCCAACGGTATATGTCTGTGGTCTAAGCGAAGGGAAACTCGGTGAAACTTTTTTCTCCTTAACAATTTCATAATTCCTGCCCATAAGCTCGGGGAGAAGAGAATAATCCGAAGTGGAAAGCGAAACAAACGACATCTCTTCGTAACCGGTATTTTCAATAACCCGTCTCGTCTCATTTATCAAATCATCAACCGCTCTCTCACGAACAGGTCTATAAATCATCCCGGCGTTACAAAATCTACAGCCCTGGGTGCATCCGCGCATGATCTCAAGTTGAAATCTATCGTGTACAACTTCAATTAACGGGACAATGGGTCTGTCGGGATAATGCTCGGGCTTTAACTCAGGTATGACATTTCTCTTCACAGGCAACGGAAGCTCATCAAATAACTTCCTAATCCCTTTATATTTCCCTTCTTCATAAATTGGCTCGTAAAATTTCGGGACATATACACCTTGCAATTTCTTCCCCGCTGTCAGTAGAATCTCATCTCTGCTCGCTCCATTTTTCCTCATCTCACGGTAAAGTTCAAGAAACTGGGGTAACAAATTCTCCCCGTCCCCAAGAAGGAAAGCATCTATAAAAGCCGACATCGGCTCTGGATTACAAGCAACAGGACCACCAGCTATAACGATCGGATCACTTTCACCCCTATCGCTTGAAAAAATAGGTATCTGACCAAGTTCAAGCATATTTAAAATGTTGCTATAGTGAAGCTCATACTGCAATGTAAAGCCAACGATATCAAAATCCCTTAATGGTCTTTTCGTCTCAAGTGAAAAAAGAGGTATCCCCTCTCTTCTCATAAGTTCCTCAGCATCGGTCCAAGGAGCATAAACCCTTTCAGCACATGCCCATTCAATTTTATTGACGATGTTATAAAGAATTTTAAAACCAATGTAAGACATCCCTATCTCATAAACATCCGGAAAACAAAGAGCAATCTTAACTTCAGCGTCTTCCTTAACGAGGATATTGAACTCATTACCGATATATCTACCTGGTTTACTAACAAATGGCAAAACTTTTTCCTCAAACTCCTTCCACATATTAGCAAATCTATCCTCAAGGGGCATTTTTGACAACACTTATTTTATTATTGAAAAAACCGAAACAGGCGACCAAACTTTAAAAATCTTCAAATCTTACCCTCCGACCTGTTCCGGTTTCGGTTTCAAAATTACGAAAAAAAAGCAAGTATTCCAAAGTTTTAATCAAATTTGAAAATCTCCTCAAGCCCACTTTTTTTCAATTTGCCAATCGCTTCATAATCAGTAAGGTCAAAGTGAATCGGTGTGATTGAAATATAATTGTTTTGAACTGCCGTGTGATCAGAATTTATATCTTCATGCTCATAATTCACAAATTTTCCAGTCAACCAATAATATTCCCTGCCGTTGGGGTCTTTACGCAGGTCAAACCAATCATCCCAAAACGCCTTGCCCTGCCTTGTAATCAAAACCCCCTTTATTTCACTCTCTGGAACCGGGGGAACATTGACATTTAAAAGCGTCCCACTTGGAATTCCATTTCTAAATATAAACTGCGCCAACTTAGCTGCAAACTTTGCCGCAAATGAGAAATCGGGATTCGGTTCATAAGTTGCAAGCGAGATTGCAAACGATGGTATTCCTAAAATAGTCCCCTCCGTTGCAGCAGAGACAGTGCCAGAGTAAATTATATTAATTGAAGTGTTCATCCCGTGATTTATTCCCGAAATTAAGAGGTCAATTTTTTTATCCCTCAGAAGTGCCTTTACAGCAAGTTTGACAGCATCAGCTGGAGTTCCATCAACGGCATAACCGAAAAATTCACCGTTTTTATAAAACGGATTCACACGCAAAGGATACTGAACTGTTATAGCATGACCAACAGCACTCATCTGCTTTTCAGGTGCAACAACGGTCACATCAGCTATTTTTTTCAATTCCACCACAAGCGCATAAATCCCCTCGGCATTTATGCCATCATCATTTGAAACAAGAATATGCTTTCTCATCTCTTCGGTTTTACCTCTTCTCTTTTTCCATTCTTAAGTTCTTTTAACTCTTGAATTCTCTTTAATTCTTCATACGCCTCCTTTCTATCCGGATTTATCTCGGCTGCTTTTTTCAATACACTTTCAGCTTCAGAAATTTTCCCAGCATTTGCATACACAATCCCAAGATAAACATATTGCTCATAATTGAAGGGGTTATAGCTTATCGCCCTGTTGAGCGACTCTATCGCTTTATCGTAAAGTTTAAGCTCGTTATAAACATAACCGAGAAGCGTTCTTATTATCCAGAAGTCATTTCCGCTTGAGAGCGCCGACTCAAGTACAGTCCTTGAATCCGCCCAATTGCCCTGCGCCTTGTAAACATCAAATAAACGCTCATAAGCAAGGACAAAATTTGAATCAAGCGAAATCGCCTTTGTCAAATAAATTATAGCAGGATAAAAATCGTTATCGCTCAAATATATTTCCGCTATCGTATAATTCGCCAATGGAAATCTCGGTTCAAGAAGAATCGCTCTCCTTATCGCATCAAGCCCACCGGTCTTGTCTCCCTTTGAAAATTTATCCAAACCATCGCGATAAAAAGCAATCGCCTCGGATTCCAAATTTTTCTCCTTGACAAAAATCATACTTCGCAAAATCTCAAGTCGTCTTATAAGCTCCCTATCAGTTAATGACTTCAAAGCCTTGAAAATATAATTTTTGCTTTCAGTGTAGTTCCCTCGCACATAATTATCAACAGCTAGGAAAATTTCATAGTATGGCTCTGGAAGTTGCTTTGAATTATTTAAAAGATTTACGAGAAACTTCTCGTCAAAAAGCGTTCCCTTTGTCTTTAAATTTGAGATGCAAACCCTTTGGAATATCTCATAATCTTTCTCAACTCCAAAGACCTTTAAATTTGCAAGAACCGTGTCGGGCAAAACGAACTCAAATTTCGTCGTATCTGGGTTATTCCAAAATGATTCAGATGTGAAAGCATATGCAAGCGCCGAAATCACAAGGCGATACCTGAAATTTTCACCCCCTTCCGTGTTGAGCCAGCCGATACTTTTTACATCAAGGCGATATTTCTCTGCTTTGATCTCATTTTCAATCTTTTCAAAATAACTATTCGCTCGCGAAAGCATAGCAAATACAGCTGTATCAGCAAGGACATTTACTTTCGGCGTCAAAACATTATTAACATAATTTTGAAACTTAACTTTCAAACTGTCATATTCCTTAAGTTTATCCTCCGGCTCCATTGACGCTGAAACAACCAAATTAAACTTATCAACAAGGTCAATAAGGATGTTATCAAGCGATTTTATACACTTTTCACGAGCATCTTTGTAAAAAGAAAATTTTTTCGCCATCTCGTCAGTGACAAGCTCAAACAAAACATTTGCTGAAGCGCTGTAATCGCCACCACTGTAAAGTTTAACCCCCTCTTGATATTTCGCTATCGCCTTTGAATAACCTTCCCATAAATTTTCCGGAACGCTCATATCACCCCTGCTGACAACCTTCTCAGAAATCGGATAAACTATCGTAAACGGTTTCTCAAGCTTAAATTTTTTCTCAAAACCAATCACAATCCCCATTTTACCATCAGATGTAACAAAATCATAAATTTCGGGATAAAAAACATTCCCACCCTGCTGTATCAAAATCTTCCCCGTGAGCTCTTTCGCAAATTCCTCATCAATCTTCCAATCCCCCTCAGGAGTGCAGAAAAAATAATAATATGCTCCTTTTGACACATCAACATCCGTGAAATCTTTCTTCACATTTTCAACCGTAAAACTAATAGTTACATATCTCTCCCCCCTGAGCAATGTTTTCTCCCTTACTTTCAATGTCAAACTTTGCGAAAAAACCCATGTGGTAGATAAAATGAGAAACAACGCTACAATGGTTGACTTTCTCATCTTTGTTTCGCCTTTTAGTTTACTTTTTGATAAGTTACCAAAATATTGCATTAAAATCAATCAGCGATTTGCAATTTAATTCGGCAAAGTTTAAATTTTTTCAAAAAAGGGTAAAGAAATGGTTGAACAAACGATCAAAGCCAGAAGGATTCCCGATTATCTTTATCCAAGAAGGGGCTCCGCCGTGATGTTTAAAAATAGATTTCTTGAATCATTGACCAAAACACATCCATTGACCCCGCTTATAGTTTATCTTCCCGTTGTCATTTACTTTATCGCTTACTCATCCTACAAGTTAAACTTCAAGACATTGGCGATATTCGTTTTGTTTCTCACGGGCGCTTTTTCATGGACGCTTGCAGAGTATCTTTTACACAGGTTTGTATTTCACTTTGAACCGAAGACACCTATTGGTTTAAAAATACAGTTTATGATACACGGTGTCCATCATCAATATCCTCGCGACCCCAAACGTCTCGTAATGCCCCCGGTGGTTAGCTTAACGCTTGCGGTTTTATTTTGGTATTTGTTTAGATATTCGCTCGGCATTTATGCCTTTGCATTTTTCCCGGGATTTGTCGCTGGTTACATCGCCTATGATATGACTCATTACGCAATTCATCATTTTAAACCGCCAAAGAATAAACTACGCACACTCTGGAAACATCATCTTAAACATCATTACCAAGCACCTGATAGATCTTTTGGCGTTTCAACCCCACTATGGGACTATATTTTTAGGACGATATAGAGCTAAACAAGCTTGGTCAAAAAATTAAGAAAGTTTCAAAATGAACTTGAAAATTGACCCCGGGATTAAGGAAACTTCAAATGTTCAATCATTCTCACTGAAAACAGCCTTGCTCTATTCTATACTTACCGCCTTAATTATAAATTTTGCGGTATTTCTGAATCAATGGTTTTACGGTGGAGAAATTGAACTTGACCTTTTCATCATACCTTCAGCAGTTGGAGCAATTTTTGGGATTATATTTTCAATGTTGAGATTGGCTGTTGAAAGAAAAATAGCAGAGGCGAAGAGATTCTGGGAAGGTGTGTTTCAGTCCGCGATAAATGGAATAATTTTAACCGATTTGACCGGAAAGATAAAATATGCAAACGATTACGCCATCAATTATCACGAGTATACGCTTGAGGAGTTAAAGGAATTTTACATATTTGACCTTGTCACGCCTGAATTTATTGAAATAGTCCGCGAGTATATAAAGGACTTAATTGAGCGAAATGAAACGGAAGCGCTTGAGATTGGGTTTTTAACAAAGAGTGGCAAAGTAAAATATGCTGAATTAAGCGGGAGGTTGGTAAAGCACGGTTCAAGTGAATTGATTCAATTTGTTGAGATTGACACAACTGAGAAAAGAAGATTTGAAAATGAACTGATTGAAGCAGAGAAAAAATACAGGGAACTTTTTGAAAACGCGGTCATCGGCGTATACAGGACAACACCAGACGGCAAGATAATTGATGTCAATCCTACTTTTGTGAAAATGTTTGGTGCGAAGGACAAGTTTGAGATATTGCGAATGAAAGCATCCGATCTTTACGCTGACCCAAGGGACAGAGAAATTTTCATCCGCGCACTTGAAATTTCCGACTCAATATCAAACTTTGAGAACAGATTAAAACGACTTGACGGGAAGGAAATAATAGTGCGTGAGCATGTAAGGGCTGTAAAGGACTCACTTGGAAATGTCATCTTTTACGATGGAATGATTGAGGATATAACAGAGCAGAGAAAAGCAGAGGAGAAGCTAAAGGAGTCGGAAGAAAAATATAGAACGCTTGTTGAGGGTTCACTTGCTGGGACATATATCTTTCAGGATGGCAAATTCAAATTCGTCAGCGGTCAAATTCTTTCAATCTTCGGATTTACACCACAAGAAGTGCTTAACACAAGGAGAATTTTAGAAATTGTTCATCCCGAAGACAGGAAAAAAGTGATTAAATTGTTCACTTCAAACTTGAAGGGTGATATTTCAAAGTTGGGCTCTCAATTCAGGATTATTAAGAAGAACGGAGAAATAGCTTGGGTTGAGGTTCTTAATAATTTGATCAATTACGAGGGCAAGCCGGCGCTTTTAGGCACCATGCTTGATATAACCGATAGAATAAAGGCAGAGCAAAGAAACAGGATAATGTCCCAGCTTTTACTTTCGCTTAACGATGCGGTTGTATTAACTGATGAAAATGGGAACATACTTGAAGTCAACGATGCCTTCTGCAGGGTAACCGGTTATTCAAAAGATGAAGTGATAGGCAAAAACCCAAGAATTTTAAAATCCGGGCTTCACGATGCGAATTTTTATAAAGAAATGTGGGAGTCAATTTTAACGAAGGGATATTGGAGAGGCGAGATAATAAACAAAAAGAAAAATGGGGAATTTTACTTCGCTTTACTTTCAATATCTTCAATTAAAGACGAGATTCACGGTTTGACTTATTATCTCGGGATTCAGTCCGATATAACCGAGCGAAAGAAAGCAGAGGAACAAATAAGATACCAGGCGAATCTTCTTGAAAATGTCAACGACGCAATAATCGCAGCTGATTTGAATTATAGAATCACATCCTGGAACAAAGCAGCTGAGAAAATGTATGGATATAAAGCTGAGGAGGTCATTGGAAAAGAGATAAGCGAAGTTGTTAAAGTTGAATTCCCTGACTTGACGCGTGAGCAGGTAAGGCAAATACTTCAAGAAAAGGGATTTTGGAAAGGTGAAGCGATTCATTACAATAGATTTGGCGAAAAAATCTATGTCAGTTCTTCTCTTTCAATTATAAGAGACATCAACGGAAACCCGATCGGAACGGTTGGGATAAACCGCGACATAACCGAGCAAAAGAAGGCGGAAGAGAAATTAAAACTTTACGCTGAACAGCTTGAACTAGCTAACGCACAACTTCAGGAGCTGAACAAACTTAAAAGTGAATTTCTCGCTAATACCTCGCATGAACTTAGAACCCCATTGAATTCAATAATTGGATTTCTAAATCTCATCAAAGAAGGTCTTTACGAAAGTAAAGAAGAGATGATGCAATTTGTTGACAACGCTTTGATGAGTGCGAGGCATCTTTTGAACATAATAAATGACATACTTGACATAGCCAAAATTGAAGCTGGAAAACTTGAATTGACAATTGAAGATGTTGAGGTATCTGAACTTCTTCAAGAGGTTTGGACCCTGTCACATGTTCAGGCGGAGCAGAAAAAGCTTGAATATAGGGTGATATATCCCGAGAAGCCGATTTTCATAAGAGGGGACAGAAACCGTTTGAAACAAATTTTATTGAATTTGATCGGGAACGCAATAAAATTCACACATAAGGGTGGCATAACTGTAAAAGCGGAGGTTTTTGAGGAAAAAGGTCATTGCCAATTTTCTGTAATTGACACAGGAATTGGGATATCAAAAGAGAAGCAAGCGAAACTCTTCCAAAAGTTTGTTCAAGCTGATGGAACAACCACAAGAAAATACGGCGGAACAGGACTTGGCTTAGCCATAACGAAAAGCTTGGTTGAGATAATGGGCGGTGTAATTGAACTTTTCAGCGAAGGTGAAGGCAAAGGAACAACAGTAACTTTTACGATACCACTGTCAACGAAATCGTTTGATAAAGAAATCACGATAAAACAAGGTGAAATCTACGGCGATTCAGGCCTTCTGATACTTGCAGTTGATGACGACCCTGGATTTGCTGAATTTTTGAAGACATTTCTTGTGAAAAACTCATTTAGGTTTTTATGGGTTGATAACGCAGATGACGGTTGGGATTACATATTGAAATTTAAGCCAGATGTTTTGATACTTGACTATGCAATCCCGCATAAATCTTCAGCAAAATTGAAAAACGGTTTTGATATAGTTTTGAGAATTTACGACACGCCCGAACTCAAAGACATGCCTATAATCATCGTCACAGGTCATCTGCAAAAGGTAAATGAACTCCTGAAACTTTCATTTATAAATTTTAAGCCCAGCGTCGTTGAAAAACCAATTGAACCTGAACATTTGCTCAAGATTTTGAAACAATTTGTAAAAGAAAAAAACGAAATTGACATATTGCTTGCTGATGATGACCCGAACATTGAAATTTTCCTTAGAAAAATTTTGCCACATAAATTTAAAATTGACTACGCAAAAAACGGAAAAGAAGCGATTGAAAAGATTAAATCCAAAAATTACGATATACTCCTGCTTGATTTGATGATGCCTGAGCTAAATGGCTACGATGTCATCAGAGAACTCAGGATAAAAAAACTTGCCCCAGAACTCCCAATTCTTGTTATAACAAATTACCCAGAACCAACTACACAAGAAGAGAAAGAACTTCTCTCAAAGAGCATGGGGATAATCGTCGTTGATAAAAGCGAGCTTAACAGTCAGCCAGAAAAACTCATATCATTGATAAACAAAAGCATTAAAACAAATCAAAGGATTGTTTGATGCCTCATATACTTGTCGTTGAGGATGACAAATTAACTGCGCAACTTTTTGAAATAATTTTGAAAAGGAGAGGGAAATTTGATGTGACCGTTACAGATGACGGAGATAAGATCATGGAAATTTTAAACTCGGGAAATGTTGACCTGATAATCATGGATGTTTCGCTTTCGGGAACTATCGTTAACGGTTCCCAAGTTGACGGAATAAAACTTTCCAAGATGATAAAGGAGAATGAAAGGACTGCAAAAATTCCAATAATACTTGCAACTGCACATGCCATGAGAGGCGATGCTGAAAGATTCCTTGAAGAAAGCAAAGCGGATGATTACATTTCAAAACCGATAACTGATCATAACTTCTTGATTGAAAAAATTAAAAGGTTTCTAAAGTGAGCGATGAAATAAAGGGTAAAGTTTTAATCGTTGAAGACGATAAAAATTACGCTGAGATTTTGAAAAGGGTGATAATGAAAAACGAATATGAAATCAATTTAGCATACGATGGCAAGGAAGGTCTTGAACTTTCAACTAAATGGAAACCGGATGTGATAATTGTTGATTGGATGATGCCTGGGATGTCGGGGATTGAGTTGATCTCAAAGTTGAGGGAACATCCCGAATTGAGATTTTCATATATCATTATGCTAACAGCGAGAGTTGAAACCGAGGATAAAATAACCGGGCTTGAAGCTGGAGCCGACGATTTCATAACAAAGCCGGTTGATTTCGGTGAGCTCATCGCAAGGATAAGAGTCGGGTTTAGGATAAAAAAACTTCAAACTGAAATAGCGGAGCTTCAACACGAATCCGCACTTCTTGAAATGGCAAGGACTCTTGGTCACGAGATAAACAACCCACTCAACATAATTTACCTTGCGCTTGAACTTATAAATCGTGCCCTCAAAGAGGACAACCCCGACAAGGGAAAAATAATAGAAAATCTAAACCGTATCCATCAAGCTTCAGAAAGGATAAAAGAAATCGTCAACAAACTCATATCCTTGCGAAAACCCGCCTTTAAAGAATATGTAAACGGCAAAAGAATGCTGGACCTGGGTTAAAAAGCATATAAAAATTACCCACCGTTTTTGTAATTTTTACAAAGTCAATCGTTTAACCCCACTTTAAACTCCAATTTTTCAATTCTTTTCAAAACCTTCTACTTTGGCACAATAGTTGAGATTTTACTTTGTTAGAAGCGAACAAATTTGGTTTTAGAGATGTCGCTCGTTTGTAAAATTGTGGTTTATACCTCGGACGAAAATTTCGCCAAGAGAGTTAAAGAAAATCTCGGTGAGGAAAAGTTCATCATAAAAGTTTTTGACCTTTTCTCCGATGTCGTTAAATCGCTTCAGGAAGAACTTCACGATATTCTAATTGTTGAGACGAACTTTCCGAACGAAGTTGAAGGTCTTTTGAAGGTTGCAGATAATATATTGTATGGGATTCCGATAATCGTTGCCTGTGACGACAAAACTTTCAAAGTTGAGGAAGGAAATAATTCAAGGTTTTACTTCATAAATAAATTTTCAAACGCAGAGGAATGGTTGTCACTTCTCAAACTTGTGATAAGTGAAAACTATCTTATAACACTATAACGCTATGACATCAATTGTGATTCAAAATATCATATTCATCGTTCTCGTCATTGGTTTCAGCTTTGTAGCAAAAAGATACGGGAGGAAAATTAAAAGTTCATTTAAAATTTTGGCTGGAATTATAATTCTGTGGTTTGCTTCACTTCTTAGTTTTTTTGATCAATTCTGGCTTCAAATTTTTCTGTTAACTGCAGGTGTGTTTATCAGCGTAGCAGGCATGGTTTCATTTACAAGGGAATTAAAGAGGACGGATTTCAACATTGACTCGGTTGAGAAAGCTGTTGATTCAATTTTAATGGGTGTTGGAGGTAAGACAGCTTTAATTTACTTGATCAATGGGGGAAAAACCATCCGAAGTTTAAATTCACTCAAAGATGCAAGTTTCGCCTTATCAATCCCAATTTATAAAAATGCCGATATGATTGGTTATCTTGTTTTGTTTGGAGAACGACCCTTCAGCAAATTTAACGAGGAAAAATTTAAGACCGAGCTCGCGTTCCTTAAACTCTACCTTGAAAACCTATCCTTGAAAGAGAAGGAAGCGAAAAACATGAGCTCACAGTATTTGTCAATTCTTGTGCATGATTTGAAAAAACCGCTGACGGCTATTTTGGGATTTTCAGAAATTTTAAAAGAGGAGATAAAAAATCTTTCTGAGGAAGAAGCGCTTGATTTAATCACCAACATAAACAAGGCAGGATTGGAGATGTTAGCGAACTTAAACCGATTAAACGAGTTATATGAAATTGAAGCCGGGCGATATAAGTTAAAATTTGAGAGGTTAAACTTGTTGGACGAGATAAGAAATTCTCTTGCTTCCTTTTCAGACGAGATTGAAAAGAAGAAGATCAATATAATCATTGACTCCGAACATGGATTTGAAATTTCAGCTGACAGGGAGAAAATAAGGGTTATGCTTTGTTATCTGTTTTCAAATGTCCTAAAATCGCTTGGTGAAAATTCAACTTTGAGGATAAACATTCAGGAATTTGAAGAAAAAATTGAAATTTCAATTAAAGGGTTTACCCTTGGTTCGGGTCTTGATAGTGTTTTAATAAAAAGCATCGCTGAACTTCACGGTGGCTGGATAAGTTTAAGCAACGGGCATTTAAAACTTTACCTTCCGAAATTTAAAATTGAGGAAGGCGAAGAAAACTTCGCTTTAAATTAAGCTTCTCCTCATGGCGTCCTCCACATAAATAGCACGGGTTATCCCTATCCCGTGCTTTTTTTATTTAATTTCGCCGTCAACTATCTTCTTTATTACAAGGATATGTTCTGGTCCTGTCCCACAACAACCACCGATGATGTTCACGCCGAGTTCAATCATCTTTTTAACAGCTGGTATGATTTTATCTGGGGTTTCCGGATAAACTAATTCATCGCCGACTTTCCTCGGTGTCCCAGCGCTTGGTTGGATCAAAAGGAAAAATTCCCGCGTAATGGACCTGAACCCCTTAACTATCTCAACCATCTCACCAAAACCGTTTCCACAATTTGCCCCGATGATTTCCGCCCCAAGTTTCAGCATCTCCCTCACAGCAACTTTAAAATCAACCCCTTGATAAGTTTTTATCCCTTCTTTTGTGACTTTAAAACTCATTGTTACAGCAATAGGTAATTTCGTCTCGCCTCGCGCAACTTCAAAGGCAATTTTCATTTCCTCAACATTTGTCATCGTCTCAATTAAAATCACATCCACACCACCATCTCTCAAACCTGATATTTGCTCCGAGAAGTAATCATACATCTTTTTAAAATCACCGATATTTTTCAAACCGATCGGGCCAACGCTACCAAATAAAATTTTCCCCTTTGATTTTACGAACTTAGCTATCTGAGCCGATTTTTTGTTAAGTTCATAAATGTTGACCCCAAATTCGGCAAAGCGCAGTGAATTTGCACCAAAAGAATTTGTGGTTATTATATCAGCACCAGCATCAATATATCTACCATGTAACTGAGAGACGACCTCAGGTTCGGTTAAATTCGCTAACTCAGGATATTCAACTTTTGCTCTTTTTAAAATCTCTGTCCCAACAGCTCCATCGCAGACGAGGATTTTATCCCTCAAAATTTCAAACATAAACCTTCAATCAAATTGGCGATTTGAACAGCAGTGTTGAACAAAATTTTATCTGCGTTTTTCATAGCGAAATTTTCGGTCATTGATAAATTCGTCATACTGAATATACTTACAAGTCCAATGGACCTTGAAAGTTGCAACATATCACCTTCAATTTTTCCGGTGATCGCAACAACAGGGACATTCCATCGCTTGGCTTTTTCAACAATCCCAGTTAACACTTTCCCATATTTAACTTGTGAATCAATTTTTCCCTCGCCTGTTATGATAAGTTTTGCATCTTTGATTTTTTCATCAAACTTGACCATATCAAGGAAAAGGTCAATTCCCTTAACAATTTCAGCGCCACAAAAAGCAACAAGCCCACCTGATAGTCCACCCGCTGCCCCTGCCCCGGGGAGATTCTCTATGTCAATTCCATATTTTTTCTTAACGACCTTTGCGAGTTTTCGCAAAGCCATGTCTAGTTTCTTGAGGTCGCTTTTTTTAGCCCCCTTTTGAGGTCCATACACAAAGGAAGCCCCGCTTGGACCGCAAAGCGGATTTAAAACATCAACTGCAACTTTGAAATTAACACTTCTAATCCTCTCGTCAACTTCTGAATCATCAATATCTTTAAGTTTGAGTAAATTTATACCGCCTTGCTTTATTCTTTTACCGTTTTCACCGATAAATTTGTATCCAAGCGCTGAGGCCATTCCCATACCGCCGTCGTTCGTTGCGCTTCCACCAACACCGACAATTATCTGTTTTGCACCAAGTTCAATCGCTTTCTTAATCAATTCACCAACGCCGTAAGTTGTTGTTACCTTCGGGTCTCTTTTCCCCTCGGGCACAAGCGTCAAACCACTTGCCGATGCCATTTCAATTACTGCGGTTGAATCAAAAGTCAAAAACTTCGCCTTGACCCTCTGATAAGGCAACGGACCCGTGACGATGCTTTCAATTAATTTACCCCCGATTGAAAAATGCAACGATTCAACAAATCCTTCACCACCATCTGAAACAGGAACCGTGAGGACCTCAAATTTCTCGTTAACTGATTTAAAAGCATTCGCTATTATCTGAGCTGCTGAAACTGAACTCAAAGAACCCTTAAACGAATCAGGTGCGATGACAACTTTCATCTCTCGTTTCTTTTTCTGTTTATAGAAATTTTTGCGGATAAAATTATCGCCCTCTCCATACTTTTTTCATTTGCGATGAACTTGCCAGCGATATCATAAGCAGTTCCGTGATCCGGTGAAGTCCTCACGACTTTAAGTCCAGCGGAAAAGTTAACAGTCGTGTAAAAATCAATCAGTTTAACGGGTATCAATCCCTGATCGTGATACATCGCAAGGATCGCATCGTAATTTTTATATTTTTTCTCACCGAAGAAACCATCTGCGGGAAAAGGACCTTCAACTATTTTACCCTTTTTCAAAAAAGATCTAACAACTGGCTTCAAGATTTTCTCCTCTTCATCCCCAAGCAATCCTTCTTCCCCAGCGTGAGGATTTAAACCAAGCACTGCAATTGATGGAGAGCTAACACAAAAGTCAAAATTCAAAGAGTCAATCAAAATCCCAATTTTTTCCCTCAAAAGTTCCTTTGTTATAAATCCACTAACATCCTTAAGGGGCGAATGTATCGTCGCAAGCGCAACTTTTATCTTGTCATTTACGAACATCATCAGATAATGTTTTGAGTTTGATAACTTCGCTATCATCTCAGTTTGTCCGGGAAATTTAAAACCAGCGCTGTTAAGTGCTTTTTTTGAGATAGGGGAAGTGCAAATGGCATCCGCTTTGCCTTCAAGACATAAATTTACAGCAATTTTAATTGATTCACCCGCTATCATCCCGGAGATTTTTGTCGGCTTCCCGAAATTAATTTCAAAGTTTTTAAAATCAGACATTGGTAAAACATTGACAACTTCACCATCTTCAAAATCGCTCTCGTCATTCATAATATGAAATTTCAATTGCAAAAACTTTGAATAGAAATTGATGACTTTGACCGGGGAGATAAGAAAAGGGCGACATTTTGAGCGAACACTTTTTTTGACCATCGCTTTTAAAGCTACCTCTGGACCAATCCCATTTATATCTCCGACGGTGACAGCAATTTTAGGGCGCATAAGTTTCAATCAATGTTAATTTGAAACTTCCATATTGATCAACGAAGACAAATTTTCTCCTTATAGGTTCATAATACCAAATTTCTTCAGTTGGTTTTCCTGGGGTATATTTTCTCTCAATTTTTGTCGGTTGTCCATAGATAATGTAAATTCTGCCTCTATCGGTTCTTGCACCGTCTCTTTCACGCAAAGTTGAAAAATTCATAAAAGCGTAATCAACCCTTCTGTAAAATTCAGCCATAAGCTCATTATAAACGGTTTTTGGGGTCGGGTCCCTTTGCGCCCAAAACTCCTTGAATTTCTGCAACCTTGCTTGTGGAGTCCCAAACCTCAATTTAGCCATTTCATCTGACGAAGCGATGTATTCAAGAATACCTATCGCATAATCAAGATTTTGAAGTGAAAATGGCATATCAACCCATTCAACAGTGAATTTTCTCGTGAACTCCTTTTCAACCTGAATTTTATCTACATCTTCAAACTTAACCGCAAGCGTCAATTCATATTCACCGAGATCAAGCGAATCCCCGCTAACCGGGATCAAAAGTGAATAATAATTTTTCGGAGCAGATGGGCTTAGAAGATAAGTGAAAATCGTATCCCCGGGGTTTTCCCTGAACACAAACTCCATATCATTTCTTATCTTGTCAACCTCAATGCTCTCACTCTTTATCACCCTTTTTTTGCCAAATTCAGCAAAATAAGTTATTGAATACTTAACCTCGCTTGCCTTGTCAGTGAATTGAATATACGCTATAAAACCTCTCCCAAAATTGACTCTATTGCCAATGTTCGTCGGGATCAAAACCATAGTATCGCCACTCTCTTTAACTTCCTGAATTATAACGAGGTCTGACGCATCAAAGAAACCAGGCTTAAATGCCTTAACTTTGAGTTTTCTCTCGCGCTTTAAAATTTGATTTGACTGTTCATCTTCAAGTATAAGTGTAAGGCGATAATTCCCAGGGGCAATATCAAAGCGGAAATTTCCCTGGGTGTAAATATCTTTTGAGTTCGTTTCATCATAATTATCTGTCCCTCTAAATCCGCGAAAACTTTTTCGTCCAACTGTTCTGCCATCATCTGTGAAAATTTCAGCTGTGACGGTAAAATTTGAAATATACTCAGGTGAACCGAGGGGATTTTTAACAAAGGTTAAAATATCGTTCGCTATTCTGAAATTTATATCAATTCTGCTTTTTGATGTATCATCGCTAATGAGGTTTACAACTTCATAGAAAAAAAGGCGCGTTTCTCCCCCAAGGGTTGAAAAGAAAGGTCTAAAAAAAGGGAGTTGGGCATTTGCTACAAAACTTGCGAAAACAATAGCTAAAAAAAATATCTTTTTCATCTTTGTGCCTCCTGAAGTTTTTCTGGGACTAATTTAAAAATATAGACAGGAAAATTCAATTTGAGGTTTAACGAGGGATTAATCCGAGAGAAGAATATAAATTCCAAGTAATGTTGTCGCCTCAAAAATTACAAGTGTAAAAGCCGAGATCCTATCGTATGTCTTTATGGTGTTAAGTTTTCCGGCATCGCCTGTTCTCAGATATTCCTCGTAAAGGGCATCTGCTTTTGTTTTGAAATAAATTGAAAAAAGACCGCTTGATAAACTTATCACAGCAATTGGCAAGACCATTTTAAGTTTATCCCTTGAACCTTTACGAAGTTCATCATCAACCCCATTTTTCGGTTTTAAATTAACCTCAAATTTCCTCGCTTTGCCATCAATGAAAATTTCAACTTCGTCATAACCCTTCTTTGAAATTTTCAACCTCTTTCCGATCAATTCCTTCAACTTAAAAACAGACGGCGTCACCCCCAAAATTGAATCCCCGAGAAAAATATCCGCACCAAACGGGATGGAATTTATCTTAACATATTTATCAAATGTCACAAACAAATTCAGCGTATCCCCAGCCCTGACATCAATTTTTTGTTCGTAGTCAGATTCAAGCCAATCGCTCATTTCGGGATTTTTAACCTTTAAAATGTATGCTCCCGGCTTAACTTTAAGATTTACGATAGGTGTAAGCCCAATTAGCTTTGAATCAATATAGACAAGTGCCTTTTCAGGATCGGAATTTATGTTCAGAAACCCGAAATCATCCTGAGCGAAAACTTTTGAGACGAAAACCAAAATGAAAATTACCAACATTTTACTTGGTTTGTTCTGTTTTAAATGCATAAATATACCTGTCCTCACTCGCAACGACGAGAAAATTCTTCCAAGCAATCGGACTTGACTTTACCCGTCCCCTAGTTTCATATTTCCATATTAAATTTCCGTTTTCAATTTCAATTGCATAAACATTTTTATCAAGCGAACCAAATATTATGGTTTTCCCAGAGATCATGGGTGCGGAGTTTATCAAACTTTTTGCGGAAAATGTCCAAATTAACTCACCATTGTTTTTGTTAAGTGCGAAAAATTTTCCAGACGCCGTCCCGAAAAAAACAAGCGTATCGTTTAAAGCACAACCACCGTAAATTTTTGAACCAGTGTTAAACCTCCATTCTTCTTTTCCAGATTTAATGTCAACGCAAAAAAAGTCCCCACCAAGCGTTCCAAAGTATATCTTTCCGTCGGATATTGAAATCGGTGCAAATATAGGGGAGTTAGCATTAAACTTCCAAACCAATTTCCCATCCTCAATCCCGAGGCAGTAAAGATTCCCATCGTCACATCCAAACAAGATGAACTTGCCATCAGATGCGGGCGATGAATGAATCGGCTTTTGAACCTTAAACTCCCAAATTTTTTCGGGAAGCTCATACTTAAGATTGTAGTTTATAACTTCACCTTCAAGTGTGGCAACTATCAAATTGTCATACACAAGGAGAAGGGACGACTCAATTGGTCCGATTTTCTCCTTCCATAGAGATTTACCAAGGTTTAAATCAAAACATTCAAGCGTATTTTTCCCCAAAGCGCTTGGGATGATAAGTTTATTTCTGTATAAAACTGGGGTTCCATGGACGGGGGATTCGGCACCGATGGTTCCGATTTTTTTCCCCGTTTCAATATCAACAAGGTGTATTTCACCGGCGAGCGTTGCTACAAATAAAATTCCATCGGCGATGAGCATCGGCGCGTTTGAAAAGCCAGCACCAGCGTTGTAAGTCCAAGAGAGCTGAAACGGTGGAGATACTTTATAATAAGATTTGTTTGATCTCGTGGGTGAATTCCCGTATTGAACCCAGTTGAATTCACCAAGTATGATGTTTTTTTCAAGTTTGAAAGACGAGCAAGATGTCAAAATTAATAGTGCAAGGGGGAAAAATTTTTTCATCTTAAAGGTCAATTTTCAATTTAAAAATCCCAGCCGAAGAAAAATTGGTGAAAGAATGACCTTTGAACCTGGGAGAAATTGTTCTCAATCCTTTTGCCCACATCATATCTCAAGACGAGAACCCCGCCGATGTTAAATCTTATCCCGAAGCCAAAACTTCCGAGCGTTTCCCGATATTTATTGTCCCATGCGCTACCTGAGTCAAAGAAGAAAGCCCCTCTTATTGAACCGATGAAAATTCCGCCAAATGGGAATTTAATCTCAAACTTATCAATGAACGGGAACCTTAACTCCTGACTTACAAGCCAAAGTTTTTTGCCTCTTATTGACCATCTTTCATATCCACGCAGGTCCCAACTTCCACCCATAAACCAACGCCTTGCTTCCTTCCCCTCGTTGTAGAAAAGCATCAATCTAACGGCATAAGCGGAACGCAGTGATAACCTAAGATAATGGCGATAATCAAAAATAACAGTGTAATAATTAACATTTGAGAATTGAACATCCGTTGTCCAAGCAAGTGTTAAATTAAATCTTTTTCCATCAATTGGACCAGTTGGCGACCAAAGTGAATTGTCAAATATGTATGAGATTGAATTTGAAAGCAACATCGCTTTTCTCTCACCGGTTCCGAAAAGTATCTCTTTGTCAGACCTATTCAACATTATGCTTGACTCAACCCTTCTGAAAACCGAAATCGGATAGCTCAGGGCAAAATAAGCGCCATATGCCTTTTCATAATAGAAAAGGTCGGGGTCAGTTAAATCGTATCTTCTCCCAGCGAAATGGAAAATACCGTAAGCAAAGTTTGTCCTCTTGCTCAGCGAGACACGAGATATTGCGATGTTAAAACTCTTTAAAATTTCATCCTTCGTTTGAGCGGTGTTGTAAACCAGGAAATAATATCTTTCGTTACCAAGCAAATCACTTAAGGCGATTGCTGCACCACCAACGGTTCCAAAAATTGGATCGGTTGAGATTTGACTCTGGGCTATATCAAGGTCATATTTGCCACGATATGTCAGAACATTTATCTTTTGAATTCCCTGTATTCTTGGGGTATCCCAATGTGTTTTCTCAATATCAGCGTGGTTTATTTTCTGCGTAAAAATTGGTTTCTCCATTTTCCCTTCAAGGACAAAAATTTTAAACTTCAAATTTTCAAGCGCGACGAAAATAATTTTCCCATCATCTGTCCAAGATAGGTCAAATGCGGATGTCGTCAAATTCGTAATTTGCCTTATTTCAAAAGAGCTCAATCCATTTACACCTGAAACGCCGTCAAGTTCAGCGATAAATTTCGGCTGAGACAAATCCAAAGTCCAGATGTTCTGTGTCCCATCTATGTCGCAAACAAATGCAAGAAAACGACCATCAGGTGACCAAGCTGGAGATGAGCATGAAAAGTTCCCATAAATCAAGTAGTTTATCTTATCATCCTTTACATCGTAGAGGAATATGTTGTATTTGCCGTCTTTGCCGAAAATTGTTCTATCCGAGACAAAGGCAATTTTATCACCTCTTGGAGACCAAGCAACTTCTTTGTCATCGTAAAAATCAAAAGTTAACTTTTTAAGCGTTCCCGACTCAATGTCAAAAATATAAAGGTCACTATACCCGGATTTATCAATTGCGCTTAAAGCAAGATTTCTGCCATCGGGTGAGAAAGAAAGCGATGTTATCATAACAAGTGAATTAAATTGAAATGTCTCAAGGAGTTTTTCGCTTTTCAAGTCGTATATATGTATTGCGTCGTGATCACCGGATTTAGTTATAAAAGCAAGTTTGCCGTCTTTTGATACATCAATTTTCGTTTTGAAGAAGTGAAATGATTCAAATTTATCCGTTCTTTCCCCTTCAATTATAACTTTCGGTTTTGCTTTTTCGCCAATTTCAACTTTATAGATATTCGTGTAACCCGTCAAATTCCCAACAAAATAAATTTCACCTTTGTCGTTGTTCCTATAGAACACAGGTCCCATACTGAAGCCGTCATCAACGATTGGTTTTGCAACCGCGCTCGGCGGGTCACTATATTTCAAAAGCGGGTAATATCTTTTCTTCAAATGGTAAAGCCATTCCTCATCAAATTGTTTGTAATTTTTCCCTATCGTCATCTCAAACACTTTTTCAAACGAATTAGCTTTCCAAAAATTTTCAAAAAGCAAAAGTATTTTTTCCTCGCCGTATTTTTCGGCAATATATTCAAGGATGTTTTGTCCTTCTTTATACATCAAAAAAGTCCCAAGAATTCTATCCATTTCTGAAAGCGGGACGATGTAGTTATTCAAGACCGCATCCCTTAAAAGCATTTCCGCTTGATTGTCCCATTTGGTGGACCAAAATTCCGCAAGTCCTTCTGTAAACCAAAGTGGTGGCATCTTTTCAGTTGGCTGACGATGGTCTTTCAAAACACGCTGAATTTTGTGAAGTGTGAAGACATGGACCAACTCGTGTTTTATTACATGCCTGAATTGATAAATTGAACCATCAAACGGGATTACAACGCGCCCTTTTATAAACTCAAAGAAACCACCAACCCCTTCAGGAATTAAACCACTCGTCGTATTCGTCTGTTGAAAATAAAGATGAGAACTGTAAAACACAAGCGGGATTTTATTCAAAATGTTTATATTGAACTTCTCCTGTAGCTCAGCGTATGCCTCCTCAGCAAAGTAAGCACCTCTTTCAGCGATATCTCTCATCTCCGGGTGGTAGTAAATGTCAAAGTGCTCCGTAGTCAAAATGTTCCACTGAAACTGCGTATATTGAACCTTGTTCCGCCCGAAGTAATACCATTGCGATAGGCAATCTGAACTCAGGAAAAAGAAGAGAAGGGAAATTTTTAAAACCTTTCTCATCTTTATGCTAAAATTAATTTGGTTCTCTCAAAATTTATAAACCGCCCAACGAAAATTTAAGTTCTCTTCCACCAAAGCACTGATGTGTTCGCATATTTTTTGCTCTTCTCAATCAAGGCGTCAATCTCATTTCTCGTCATCGGGATGAAATTTCTCGCTATCTCAACATTTTGTTTTAACTCAGCGATGCTTTTAACGCCAACTATCGCAGTACTTATCGGAAGTGAAAAAACATATCTCAAGCTATCCTCAACGAAATCTATCACCCTACCATCTGATAGAACCTTCATTGCTATGACGCCGATATTTTTCTTTTTAGCCACCGGGAAGATAACATCGCCGAAATCGTTCAAAAGTTTATCAACGGAACTCAATGGGATAAGCACTGTCTCAAAGTCAAATCTGTTAAGTGCTTCTTTTATAACCTCGGGTCTTGTATGTCCAGTGATTCCAATATGTTTGCACAACCCCTGTTCTTTTGCTTTTATCACTGAATAAAGCGAGCCGTTTTTAGATGTAATTTTATCAAGTTCAGCCATGGTATTCACGGAATGAATTTGAAGTATATCAACATAATCGGTTTTTAATCTTTCAATGCTCTTGTTTATTTCACGCCAGGAGTTTTCCTTGTCCCGTTGAAGTGTTTTCGTGGCAAGTATAACCTCGTTTCGTCTTGACCTCATGACTTCACCGACTTTCTCCTCAGCGTTGCCGTATGTGCTTGCGGTGTCAATATAATTTATGCCGAGGTTTATCGCTGTCTCAATTATTTCAACCGCGAGTTTGAAATTACGCAAAGCCCCAATTTGAGCACATCCAAGACCGAGAATTGTAACCTTAAGTCCCGTCTTTCCAAGCTCCCTTTTCTCAATTTCAGCATTTGAGCCTTTAATCCCCACTAAACCAGCGCCAATTATAGCAGTGCTTGTTTTCTTTATAAACTCCCTGCGTGAAATTTTCATGTCTTTAACTTTTTCTTTTTTGCTGCTGGGAAAAGGACATTGTTTAAAATCAAGCGATATCCCGGCGAATTTTTATGAAGCGATAGATCAGTCGGAGGATCACCAACAGCGTGTTGATAATCTTCAGGGTCGTGTCCACCAAGAAATGTAAAGGTCCCACGCCCGTAATTACCATGAATATATTTAACTTCGTCAGTGCCCTCTTTCTCGGCAAGTATCACGACGGATTTCTTTATGACTTTCCTGTTAAACGAGGTTGTTTGCCCCATGAAATTGTGAATGACATTGACATGGTTTTGAGTTAGCATTGTCGGCACGGGGTCATATTTAGCTGAAAACTCAAAAAGCGTGAAATAATCTGTTGAAGGGTCACGAAGTGGAGGTGGATCGCTGGGTGGAAGGTCAATATCAGAATACTCGTATCTGTATGGGTTCATTTCAAGTTTGAAATTTTCAAATGCCAGAGTTTTTGAGAAATCAAGTTTCTGCTGACAATCTGGATCGGGTGGGTCTCCATCATACATAACATCGCATATATCGGTGTTTTCAGCTGCAAGGGCTATATCAAGCGCATCGGTTGCCGAACACATAGCGAAGACGAAACCACCAGAAGCGATATATTCCTTTATGCCACGTGCAACCGCCTTCTTTAATTCTGATACCTTTTTAAACCCCAACCTTCTTGCTTCTCTTTCATACATCATCTGCTCCTCAACATACCACTGTGTCTTCCCAAAAGAGGCATAGAATTTGCCATATTGACCTGTGAAATCCTCGTGATGAAGATGAAGCCAATCATATTCAAAAACTTTCCCATTTAAAATTTCCTCATCCCAAATTTTATCGTAAGGAATTTCAGCGTATTCAAGCGCCAGTGTTACAGCATCATCCCAAGGTCTAAAGTTTGGCGGGACATAAACAGCTATTTTCGGTGCCTTTTCAAGCCGAACGACATCCATATTGCTATTTTCATCCTGAATCAAAGCATAAATTTTCAACGCCTCAGAATTTGATATAACCTCAAAAGCCACACCGCGAACCCTGCACTCATTTACAATCTCATCGTGATAATCCATCATAAACGAACCACCGCGATAATTCAAAAGCCAATCAACATCAACACCGTGTTTAAGCGCAAAATAAGCTATTCCATACGCCTTCAAATGGTCAGTTTGTTTCAAGTCCATATAAATTAAAATTTTATTCTGTCCCGATGCCAAACCCAAAACGGAAAAAATTAGAAGAAGAAATTTTTTCATCATTGTATCTCGCCTCTCAATTCTCTAACTCTCTTCCTTGCTTCGCTCACATATATAGAATTTGGAAATTTTGAAATAAGTTTCATAAATGTGTCAACCGCAACTTCCCTATTTCCCAAATTTTCTTGATAAATTATTCCCTTCTGCATCATCGCATCATCTGCGTAAATGCTTTCAGGGTGCTCATTTATGATAAGGTCAAGATATTCAATTGCCTTATCAAGTTTATCCATCGCCTTATAAGACATCGCAAGCGTGAAAATCGCATCATCAACAATAGGACAATTTGAACAGTTTGAGATTATATCTTCAAGGATTGATATCGCTTCACCGTATTTTCTTTGCTTGAGTTTCAACTCAGCAAGGGCAAATTCTCTCAAAGGTTTATCTGACGGGAAACGGTTGGTTTGAATTTTCAAAAGCAATTCTATTGCATCGTTTGAGTAATCCGAAGAGGTTATCTTTGAAACATCCTCAAGGACCCTTCTCGCCCTTTCAAATTCACCTTGATAATACCAAACCTGAGCAAGCGAAAATTTCACCTTTAAAGTATCGGGAAAGTTTTTGAAGTTGAGCAAATACCTATATTTTTCCTCAGCTGCGTTCAAATCCCCCTTTAATGTCAAAATCTCCGCTATTTTAAAAATCGCTTCCCTTCCAAGATAAAGCATAAATTTTTTCTCCACTTCTTCAAAATATCTCTGCGCCCTGTCAAGATCAAAGAAAACATCAAGCTCTATAAGCCCAATTCTAAAAAGCGCTTCTGCTTCATATTTCGTCGCTGGAAATTCTTTTGAAATTTCAGTGTAATCACCTTCAACCTTTTTGAACTCTGAAAAAAGAAGCGTGTCGTCTTCAATTTTATTTTTCAACTTTTGACGAAGGATTTCCTCACGAGAACGAATATACCCAAATTTTGCTTCCGGAAGAAGCTTTGAATTCGGGAAATTTTTTATCACCTCATCGTATGCCTTTAAAGCCATGTTGAAAATTCGCCTATTGAAAAGGTCATTCGCAAAATTCAAAATCACATCACCATTTGCGAATGTAATTTTATCAAGTTGTTTATAAACATCCAGTGCCTTGTCAAAATCTCTCACCTCGTTCAAAACCCAGGCGTAAAGTTCAAGTATTCCGATATTCGTCTTTGAAACCCTCGCTTCAGAATCAAGTATAGGTATAATCTGTTTCAAAACATCCGCTCTATCTATATATGACGACATCCTTGATTTAACACTCGGAAGCATGCTCGGCGTCCTTCTCAAAAGTTTTATGTATTCTTCAATAGCTTTGTCAAATCTCATTGTGAACTCGTAAAGCATCGCTATTTCATAAGAGTAAAGTTCTTGCACGCCGGCAACCCTTTGAGCTGTCCTCAAGTAATCAATCGCCTTATCAAAAAGTCGGTTCTGAATTAAATAATCAGCCACCATCCTGTAAACACCCGGGTTATCCTTGTATGTCTTTATGATTTTATCCCATATCTCAATTGCTTCTTTTTCCTTACCCGCTTTGAAGTGAACATCCCCAAGCTTAGCCATCATGTCAATATCATCTGGATGATTTGAAAGCCAAAGGCGGGCAAGATAAATAGCTCTTTCATAATTTTTCGTTTGGGAGTTTAATCTCACAAGGGCATCAAGATAAGTTCTATTGTCGGGATTTTTGAAGTAGAGTTCCTCGTAAATTTTTAAAGCTCTCTCATACTCACCCGCTCTTTCAAAAGATTGAGCCAAACGCCAAAGGTTGAGCTCGTTCTGGGATTGAGAAAGGAGAAGTTCAAAAGATAAAGCAAACAAAATTATTTCTAATAAATTTATCCGCATTAAAACATAATCCTTGGTTTTTGCTCCGATGTATGGATGTCACACTCTTTTGTTGGGAGATACTTTCTTATAAATAGGTCAGTTATCTTCTGTGGACAATAAGGGGTAGCAAGTTTTTGGGACTCAGCACAAACCGTAGCAGTCACAACATCAGGGGGTTGTTCAAAATCAAGTATAGGCATATTTATATCTGGGTCATCGTAGACATATTTCATAAATCTTCCCCACATTGGAGCAGCTGCTCTACCACCTTGACCGAAAGTTCCACCGAAAGTTATTCTTCTATCATCAAAGCCGAGCCAAACGCCAGCTACAAGGTTTGGTGTATAACCGATGAACCAAGCGTCTGCGAACTCCTGCGTTGTGCCAGTTTTTCCAGCACAAGGTAGATGGAAAAATTGCCTAACGCGAGTCCCTGTCCCAGAATTTACAGCATCCTCAAGTATATCAGTTATTATGTAAGCCGTCTCAGGGCTTATCACAACCCTTTTCTCGGGCTTTGCCTCCTCAATGACATTACCGAACCTATCCTCAATCCTCAAAATAGCCACTGGTTCAACATAAATCCCATCGTTTGCAAAAACACCATAAGCGGAAGTCAATTGAAGCGGTATAACCTCCGCGGTTCCAAGGGCAATTGATTCGTAAGGCGGTATGTCAGTTGTTATGCCCATTTTATGAGCGTAATCAATGACCTGATTTATCGGTGCAAGTTCCTGTAAAACCCTGACTGCAACTACATTTATTGACATCTTCAATGCTTCCCTTAAAGTTACTTTTCCGCCGAAAGTTCCATCAAAATTTGACGGCGTCCATCTCTCACCATTTGCCATAATTATGGTTATTGGCTGATTTAAAAGTTGATAAGCCGGTGAATATCCATTGTCAATTGCGACGGTATAAACGAACGGTTTAAAAGCGGAACCCGGCTGTCTTTTTATCTGTGTTACATGGTTTAAACCATACTTGAAAACCTCAAAATTTGAGCTCCCAACCATCGCCTTTATATAACCTGTTTGCGGTTCAATCGCAACAAAACCAACTTGAATTCTTGTTGCTTCCCTTTTGACTGAATCAACGAAAGCATTGTCATTTAAAAGTTGAGCATAAATCTTTGGTTTCTCGGTGGAATCAGCATTTACATATCTTAAGTCCTGCCTTATCGCTTTATCAAGGATAACTTTCAAAAGATTTTTATCCCAGCGCCAACTTTTATCAAATTCCTGCTGGAGTTCGGCAAGCTGTTCCTTTACAGCCCTTATGGCGTGCCTTTGCATCCGAGCATCAAGGGTCGTATATACAACAAGTCCATCCCTATAAATGTTAAATCCGTATTTCTCCGCCTTCTTTTGGAGTTGCCATCTGATATATTCAAGGAAATGTGGCGCAATTCCAGAATAAATGTACTCACGACCACGATTTAAATTAAGAGGTTCCATTTTCGCCTTCTTATACTCCTGCTCGGTGATGAAACCAACGGTTAACATATTCTTTAAGACGACATCCCGAATCCTTATCGCTCTATCTGGATATTCAAAAGGATTATACTTCGCTGGTGATCTAAGCATTCCAACAAGAAGCGCACACTCAGCAAGCGTCAATTCACTTGGACTTTTCCCAAAATAAACAAACGAAGCGGACTCAACCCCATAAGCGCTCATTCCAAAATATGCGATGTTCAAATACATCTCAAGTATCTCCTCCTTCGTATATGTGCGCTCTATTTGAACCGCTGTTATAGCTTCACGAATTTTCCTCGTGATTGAAAGCTCTTGAGAAAGATAAAGGTTTCTTGCAAGTTGTTGTGTTATAGTGCTTGCCCCCTCACGAATCCTTAAACTCAAAATGTTTTTCACCATCGCTTTCAAAACCCTGTCAAGGTCAATACCCCAGTGCTTGTAAAACTTTCTATCCTCCGTCGCTATCAATGCCTTTATTAAGTTCTTCGGTATGCTGTCAATGGGCGTATAAGTCCTCTGCTTGATATAAAATTGACCAAGTAGCTCACCATCGTATGAGTAAACTTTTGTCGCAAGCTCCGGGGTTGGATTTTCAAGCTGCTGTAAAGATGGAAGCCCAACAGCAAGATAGACAATATAAGCAGAAAGCAAAACAGCAAGCAAAATTATAACGATGTTTTTTATTTGTTTCCTACGCTTCAACATTCTTAAAATTTTCAACCTATAATCGGGATCATTAAAATATCTTTCCTTGTCAATCTCACTTCTGAAGTAATTTCTTAACTTCATCGCTTGTGAATTCCCATTTTTTTATCTCAAATTCTGTCTCAAAAAATCCATATGTGAAGTTCCAAAGCCAATCACCTATATTTACATAATAACCATCCCCGAGCTTTTTTATCCCAGGCTTATGAAGGTGTCCCATGACGACATAGTCAAAACCATCTTCTATTTTTCCCTGCGCAAATTCAATCATGCTTTTCTCCTCACGAAGCCGATTTTCACTAACTGAAGCTCTATTTGTTGAATACTCCCGGCTTTTCCTTGAAAATGCGCTCGCAAGTTTAAGACCTAAATCAGGATGAAATAAAGAATAAAGAAAGATGCTTGTCCCATTTCTTAAAATTTTCTTCAGCACCTTGTATCCGATATCATCTTTTGAAAGCCCATCACCGTGGATGATGTAAAACTTTTTCCCATTTAACTCAACTTTTAAATCGTCTTTAAAAACCTTTATCCCTATCTCATCCTCAAAGTAATTTCTAACCCAGAAATCGTGATTCCCAAGGACATAAAAAACCTCAACTCCTGAATCAACAAGTTCAGCGAGTTTACCAAGCACTCTGACAAATCCCTTAGGCACAGCAAGTTTATACTCAAACCACACATCAAAGAAATCACCGACTATAAAAAGTTTTCCCGAACTTTGACCAACTATATCAAGGAAACGTAAAAGTTCAATTTGCTTTGCGCGTTCGCTTTCCTTTGTTCCGTGTCCGAGATGAACATCGGATATAAAAAAAGCCCTCTCCAAATCACTTCCAGATTTAATTTGCAAGTTCCTTAACTTTAATCTGGTTTAATGCTGCTTGTAATGTATTTTTCATCAACATTGCGATAGTCATCGGACCAACTCCACCCGGGACCGGAGTTATAGCACCGGCGACTTCAAAAGCAGATTCAAAATGGACATCGCCGACGATCCTATAACCTTTCTCAACATTTGGGTCATCAATTCTATTGACACCAACATCAATCACAACAGCGCCCGGTTTTATCATATCTCCTTTTATAAATTCAGGTTTTCCCATCGCGACGATTAAAATATCCGCCTGACGCGTGAAATAAGCGATGTCTCTTGTTCCAGTGTGGCAAACTGTGACAGTCGCATTAGCCCAGTCCCTCTTCTGAAGAAGTATATTCGCTATCGGTTTTCCAACTATATTACTTCTTCCAACGACGACAACATGCTTTCCCGAAGGATTGATATCACTCCTTTTTAAAAGCTCCTGTATCCCTGCAGGTGTACAAGGAAGATATGTGTCAAGTCCAATGACAAGTTTACCGACATTTACAGGATGAAAACCGTCAACATCTTTTATCGGATCAATCGCTTGAAGTATTTTTTGTTCATCAATGTGCGAAGGTAAGGGAAGTTGAACGAGGATTCCGTGAATTTTTGAATCATTGTTCAACGCCTTGATTTTTTCAATTAATTCATCCTCAGTTGTTTGAGCTGGCAACTTAATCGTCACGGAATAAAACCCGAGCTCTTCACAAGCTTTACCTTTCATATTGACATAAACTTGCGAGGCGGGATTATCACCTACAAGTATAAAAGCAAGCCCGGGGACAATTCCTGTTTCGTTGAAAAGTGCTTCTTTTTTTTGTTTGACTTCTTTTTTGATCTCTTCAGAGATTTTCCTCCCATTGATTATTTGTGCTGGCATTTTGAAGTGCCCCCTCGTTTATTGTTTTATTGAACTCGGGATAAATCACACTTTCAATTTTAAGCGCCTTTCCTGTCTCAGCATCAATTGAGATTAAAACAGATGAAAATTTAACATCATTTTGAGCGACTTCATACTTATGAGGCGTCTGGTAAAGAAATCTTAAAATTGAGCTTCTTTTCTCCATCCCGATAACAGAGTCATAAGGACCCGTCATTCCGATGTCGGTTATATAGGCGGTCCCACCTGGGAGAATTCTACCATCAGCTGTGGGGATATGTGTGTGCGTTCCAACGACTGCGCTCACCCTTCCATCAAGATACCAACCCATGGCCATTTTTTCAGCGGTCGCATCAGCATGCATGTCAACGATGATAATTTTCGTCTCCTTTGAAATCTTAGCAAGCGCCATTTCAGCCGTTCTAAACGGACAATCAATCGGATAAAGGAAAATCCGCCCTTGTAGATTTATAACAGCGATCTTAACATTTCTACTTGGCAGATTATACACGACATAACCCTTACCATATGTACCCTTTGGATAGTTAAGGGGTCGCAAGATATTTGGCTCATTTATCAAGTAATCCTTGACAAACTGCAATTTATCCCAAACATGATTTCCAGTTGTTATGACATTTACGCCCGCTTTAAAAAGACGCTGTGCTGTTTCTGGGGTTATACCTTTGCCATCAGCGACATTTTCACCATTGGCGATACAAAAATCAACATTATAAATCTTTTTGAAATTCGGCAAAAGCATTTCAACAATCCTCAACCCTGGTTCACCGACAATATCGCCGATAAAGAGAACATTTATTTCCATCGCGGGAAAGGCATCGTTTTTTTATTTTTCAATAATATAGCAAAAGCACCGTTTAAATAAAAAACGAACCAGCGAGCTCACTTGTTTTTAAGGTCTATGTTTTTTAAATTTAAACAAAAAATCCAACAGTAAAAATGGGCGAATCCAAGAGAATTTACATAGAGACATACGGATGCCAGATGAATTTAGCCGATTCCGAAATCGTGCTTGGTATTATGAAAAAGCATGGCTATTCACTCACAGATGACATCTCAAAAGCAGATGTAATCCTCGTGAATACATGCAGTGTCCGTGAACACGCAGAGCAAAGAGTTATAGGAAGATTGAGCTCCTTTTTGAGATATAAAAAGCGCAAGCCAGACCTTGTGATAGGGGTTCTCGGTTGCATGGCTGAGAGATTGAAAAAAAGATTAATAGAGGAAGAAAACCTCGCTGATATAGTTGTAGGTCCAGATGAATACAGGAAACTTCCACAGCTTGTAAATGATGCTTTCGCAGGGCATAAGGGGATAGCAGTTAAATTATCAAAGGTTGAAACATACGACGATATCACACCGCTTAGAACCGAAGGCATAAGCGCATGGATAACTGTTATGAGAGGTTGCGATAAATTTTGCACATTTTGCGTAGTTCCATTCACCCGTGGAAGGGAAAGAAGCAGACCTCTTGATAGCATTGTAAAGGAAGTTGAAATGCTTTCATCCCAAGGTTATCGCGAGGTTACACTCCTTGGTCAAAATGTCAATTCATACCGCGATGGAAACTATGACTTCGCAGACCTTTTATCAGCGGTTGCTCAAGTTGACAGAAACATGCGTATCAGATTTACAACTTCACACCCCAAAGACATGTCCAATAAATTGATACAAACCATAGCTGAACATCCGAACATATGCAACTACATTCATCTCCCAGTTCAATCTGGCTCAGATAGAATTCTTGAATTGATGAACAGAACCTATGATAGAAAACATTACCTTGAGCTCGTCAGGAAAATAAGGGAAACGATTCCTGGCGTTAGTTTGTCTACGGATATAATTGCTGGTTTCCCAACCGAAACGGAAGAGGACCACAAGATGACCTTGAGTTTGCTTGAAGAGGTCAGATTTGACGGCGCATTTATGTTCAAGTATTCACCAAGAGAGGGGACAAAAGCATATGCGATGGGTGACGATGTCCCGGATGAGGTTAAGGTCAGAAGATTGATGGAGATAATTGAATTGCAACAGAAAATCTCCTATGAGATAAATCAGGGGTTGATCGGGAAAGAGGTTGAGGTCTTAGTTGAAGGAGAGAGCAAGCGTTCATCCGAGCAATGGATGGGAAGAACCGATACAAATAAAGTTGTCATATTCCCAAAGCATGAAAGCGTAAAACCGGGTGATTATGTCATAGTTCGCATAAACAAGGCAAATTCAGCAACTTTGTTTGGAGATATAGTTAAAATTCTACATGAAAAAAACCTTTCTAAAAATAGCCTCGTTTCTTCTCTTAATTAATTTCACCTTTTCGCAAGATGTTGATATAAGCAGGTATCTTTATTTTCTGCGCATCGGGAATGTTGACAGTGTCAAAGTTGCCCTTGACAGTTTAAAAAAGTTATATCCAAACTCCCCTAATTTAAAATTCCTTGACGCCATCCTGAAAGAAAACGCAGAGGAAGCTGTAAAGATTTACTATGATATAGTTTTGAACCATCCCGAGGGTGAATACTCTGATGAAGCGCTCTTTAAAATTTTTCAATTTCACTATGCGAAAGGCGATTACGAACAAGCGAAACGAGAGCTTGAGCGTTTGAAGAAAACCTATCCCTCTTCCCCGTACGCTGGGATAAATGTAAAATTCCCATCCCTTGAGAGAACAACCACAGAGGTTAAATGTGCCTTTTCAATTCAAGTTGGGGCTTTCACAGACAAAAGAAATGCTGAAAAGGAAAAAAGTTTTTTTGAAGAAAAGGGCTATAACGTTGAACTCCACACAAAGATAAAAGATGGGAAGTTATTTTACCTCGTCTGGGTTGGTTGTCTACAAGATAGAAAAGATGCCGAAAGGTTGAAAAAGGAGATAAGGGAAAAATTTGAAAGGGATGGTTTCATAATAAGTTCAGAAACAAGATGAAAATCACAATTTTCGGAAGCGCATCTGGAATACCTGAAAAAGGGAAAGCTCATTCATGCGTTGGTGTTGAAGTGGGAGAGAAGATGTTCCTCCTTGAAATTGGAGAAGGGGCTTCATCATCAATAGCGGGAGATGACCTTGACATTGAAAAAATAGAAAAGGTCTTCATATCCCATACTCACGCTGATCATTTCATCGGTTTGCCGAGATTTTTACAATACTTAAAATGGCGTGGAAGAAAGAAAGATATTGAAATTTATCTCCCCGAGAAACACATTGATGCCGTTGAAAAGTTTTTGCCTTTTTTATACATTTTTAGAGAAAGGTTTGAATTTGAATACAAATTTCTTCCACTACCAAAAGATGAACTCATTTTGACCGAAAACTTAAAAATCAAACTTTTCCCGACATCTCATCTAAAAAAATACCGTAAGTATTCCGACATTTACGGCGTAGAAACAACATCATACGGATACCTCGTTGAAGAGGTTTTAAGCGATGGAATCGGAGTGAAGCGATTTCTATTCTCATCGGACATTGATTCGGTTGGCGAACTGAAAAATTTCATTGAAGGCGTTGACCTTCTTCTGATAGAATGCGCACATATCGGGATTGAAGATATAATTGAGTTTGTCTCCGAATACAATGTTCCAAAGGTGATTTTGACGCATATCTCACCGGATAGAGATGTAAATTTCATGCTTGAATATGCGAGGGCTAAATTTGACCTTAATATAGAAGTCGCATTTGATGGAATGAAAATAGAGATTTAAATTCGCAATGTCAAAAAGAGAAGAGATACAGGAAAAATACGGTATCTACGGCGAGTCACAAGCGATAAAGGAAATAATCGCAGTCATAGAGCAGGTTGCGCCAACGGATATAACCGTTTTGATAACTGGTGAAAGTGGCGTTGGGAAAGAACTTGTCGCAAGGGCGATTCACGGTGAAAGTAAAAGGGCAAACGGTCCTTTTGTGATTGTAAATTCTGGAGCGATACCAGAGGGGATACTTGAATCGGAGCTCTTTGGACATGAAAAAGGAGCCTTCACCGGGGCAATTGAAACGCGCAAGGGTTATTTTGAGATGGCTGACGGTGGAACAATTTTTCTTGACGAGATCGGGGATATGCCGATGACAACACAAGTAAAAATTTTAAGAGTGATTGAGACGGGCGAATTTATGAGAGTGGGTTCATCTCAACTCAGAAAAGTTGATGTCAGAGTTATAACCGCAACGAATAAAAATCTTGAAGATGAGGTAAAAAGAGGTAATTTCAGAGAGGATTTGTATTATCGTCTCAGAAGTGTCAATATCTACATCCCTCCTTTGCGTGAAAGAAGAGAGGATATACCTATTTTATTTGAAAAATTTGTTGCTGAATTTTGCCAAAAAAATAAAGTCGCCTTCGCCGGTATAACAGACGATGCGATGCAAGTTCTGATAAGCTATCACTGGCCTGGGAATGTCAGAGAGTTAAAAAATTTTGTTGAAAGCATCCTCGTTCTTGAGAACGGGAAAATCGTTGACGCGAACATGGTTCGTAAATATCTGAAATACGACCTGTCCGGATTTGATTTTACGCGCAATTTACCTATCAGATATGGGAAGACAAGTGAGCAAGCCGATAGAGAACTGATTTACCGAGCTTTAATTGACATTAAAGGTGACTTGATTGAAATAAAAAATTTACTTGACAATCTTGCGACTTTCATTTCAAAACAGATAACATCACCGCTTGCTTTGCCTGAGGCAAAGGTTGACTTTAAAACTGGAACTGTAATAGAAAATTTTTCACTTGTTGATATGGAAAAGCGTATGATACAGGCTGCATTAGAAAGGTTCAACTGGAACAAGCGTCTTGCTGCAAGGGCTTTAAAGATTAGCGAAAGAACACTTTACAGGAAAATAAAGGAATATGGGCTGGAAAGGAAGCGTGAAAATTAAACTCGTTTTTATTATATTTGCAATTGCTTTTTCAAGTTGTAGATACTCGTTCACTGGGGCATCCGTTCCGCCCCATTTGAAAACCATAGCGATAACACTTTTTGACGACCAAAGCGGTTATGGTCGTGCAACCTTGAGAGAAGAATTGACGGAAAAGTTGATTGAGAAATTCATCAAGGATAATACATTGAAAGTCGCTGATAGAAACACGGCTAATTCAATACTTGAAGGCGTTATCGTAAGTGTCCAAGATAACCCGGTTGTAGTCGGAACTGGTGAAAGAGTCAAAAAATCAAGGATAACGATAACTGTCAAGGTCAGCTATTACGATATGGTGAAAAGGATAAAACTTTGGGAAAGGACTTTCTCAAACTGGGGCGAATACGAACTTGAAGGAGATACCCAGGCAAATTTACAATTTAGGATTCAAACGGCGATTCAAACGGCTATAGATAAACTTTCTGAAGATATTTTACTTGCAACAGTTTCAAACTGGTAAAAAACAAAGGAGATCCCGATGTTAGAGGACTTAATTCTGGTTATTTATTTCCTTTCAATTTTAGCCCTTTCAATTTTCGGAGCCCATGGATTTGTCCTCGTCTATTATTATTTAAGGATTAAAAAAGAGGAAGCGGAGGGGAAGAGGAAAAAATTAAAACCGAAGTTGCTTGAGGAACTTTTCGGCGATGAGAAAAACTTTCCAGCTGTCACAATTCAACTTCCAATTTATAATGAAGTTTATGTTGCACCACGCCTTCTTGATGCAATAAGCAAGATAGATTACCCGAAGGAAAAAATGCAAATACAAGTCCTTGACGATTCAACCGATGAAACAGTTCAGGTCGTAGCTTTGAAAGTCATGGAGTTAAAGTCAAAAGGTTTTGATATTGAACATATCCGTCGGGGGACAAGAGAGGGTTTTAAAGCTGGAGCGTTAAAGTACGGGTTAAAATTTGCAAAGGGCGATTTCATCGCAATTTTTGACGCTGATTTCGTTCCGAATCCCGACTTTCTAAAGAAAACATTACCTTATTTTTACCTTGATGGGAACATCGGGATGGTTCAAACGAGGTGGGAGCATATAAATGAAAATTATTCGCTTCTAACCCAAGCTCAAGCTCTTGCTCTCAACGGTCACTTTATAATGGAACAGTATGTAAGGAATGAAGTTGGATTTTTCATAACATTCAACGGAACTGGGGGAATTTGGCGAAAGGCGTGCATTGAAGATGCAGGAAATTGGGAAGGTGACACGCTCGCAGAAGATATGGATTTAAGCTACCGCGCTCAGTTAAAGAAATGGAAATTTATCTTCTTAAAAGATGTTGTTTCCCCAGCAGAACTACCCTCGGAGATAAACGCCCTGAAATCACAGCAATTTAGATGGACAAAAGGAGCAATTGAAGTCGGGCTTAAATATCTAAAGACAATTTGGAAGGAAAGTTTGCCTCTAAAAATTAAACTTGAAGCGACATTTCATTTAACGAACAACTTCGTCTTTCCATTTATCCTTTTGACTGCGCTTTTGAATCCAATCATAGTTATGATCAAAGAAAGCGGAAATTACGACTGGTATTACTTTATCCTGGGAATTTTTGTCATACCATTTTTTGGTCCATTTCTCATTTACACTCTCGCTCAAATGGAAATTTATAAAGATTGGCGTGATAAGATAATCCTGTTTCCACTTTTTCTTGCTGGGAGTATGGGGCTTGCGGTCAACAATACAAGAGCTGTAATACTGGCATTGATCGGCAAAAAGACAGAATTTGTCAGGACACCAAAATATGGAATTAAAGAGGAAACAGAAAAATGGGAAAATAGAAAATATGTCGCTTCAAGGGTTGAGTGGGTCACATTTGTAGAGCTTTTCCTTGCTGGATATATGCTTGTGGCGATTATTTTAAGCGCTTACTATCTTGAACTTGCAGCTATACCTTTCCAAGCGATGTTCTTCGCTGGGTTCTCATTTATCGGAGCTTTATCAATAAAGCATTCAAAGGTTTGGAACGAATATATCAGGAGGGTTTCGCTTGTGTGGAATATAATCAGGGGGAAATTTGCTCTTCAAAGGTTTAGAGTAAGATAAGGGGAAACGCCCGCCGTTTTTTTAACTTGCTTTATTTTAACGGCTGGTTTAAATTTATTTGGCTTGCTTAAAAATTTTATAAAGGCTGAAATGGCAAAGCAAAGGACTCATTTTGTCTGCCAAAACTGTGGCTACATTTCGCTAAAATGGATGGGGCGTTGCCCGGAATGTAACGAATGGAACACCATGGTTGAGGAAATAATAATGCCCGAGGATAAACTTCAAGAGCAGATTTCTCTTTTGAAACAGCCAGCAATAGCTCTTGACATTGAAAAAATTGACCTGAAAGAAGAAGAAAGGATAAAGACGGGGATAAATGAACTTGATAGAGTTTTGGGTGGCGGAATTGTCCCAGGGTCAGTTGTCCTTATAGCAGGAGACCCCGGGGTCGGCAAATCAACACTTATGACTCAAATAATCCCTGGACTGAAAGGGAAAAAAATACTTTATGTAACTGGTGAGGAATCAGCAAAACAACTTAAGCTTAGAACCGAAAGGTTGAACTTCCCGAAATCATTTCAATCAAAGAACTTCCTTGTCCTTGCCGAGACAAATTTAAATCTTATTATAAATGTGATTGAGGAGGTAAATCCAGATGTAATCATCATTGATTCAATTCAGACAATGTATCGTCCGGAATTGGAGAGCGCACCCGGAAGCGTAAGCCAAGTCAGAGAATGTGCCTCTGTTTTAATGCAAATCGCTAAAAACACGGGTAAGTCAATTCTTCTCGTAGGTCATGTGACAAAAGACGGTCTAATAGCTGGTCCAAAGGTTCTTGAACACATGGTTGATACGGTTCTTCAATTTGAAGGTGAAAGACATCAATCGTATAGGATTTTGAGAGCGATAAAAAATAGGTTTGGTTCAACGAATGAGATTGGGATATTTGAAATGACCACAGAGGGTTTGAAGGAGGTAAAGAACCCATCGGAAATTTTTCTATCCGAGAGGACATTTGGTGTTTCTGGTTCAGCTGTTGCGGCTTGCATTGAGGGCACAAGACCGCTTCTTGTTGAAGTTCAAGCACTTGTCACTCCAGCAAGCTATGGAACACCCCAAAGAACAGCAATTGGATTTGATTATCACAGATTATCGGTTCTGCTTGCGGTTCTTGAGAAGAAAATAGGCATACGACTTGGCGGACATGATGTCTTTATAAAGATCGTGGGCGGATTAAGAATTGAAGAACCCGGGATTGACCTTGGAATTGTGAGCTCCATTGTATCAAGCTTGAAAGATATACCCGTGGATTCTCAATCGGTTGTCGTAGGTGAAGTTGGACTTGCTGGGGAAGTAAGGTCGGTAATTCAAATTGAAAAAAGAATTCAAGAGTCAGCAAAACTTGGCTTCAAAAAAATTATTATACCGAAAAATAATACAAGGGGTTTGAAAATTGACGCCGAAATTGAAATAGTCGGAGTGAGAAAGGTTAATCAGGCACTTGAAGAACTTCTCGGAATTTAAAACCAACGGGGATTAAAATGAAAGAAGCACTCGGATTAATCGGTCTAATAGCTATCGTGATATGCTGGATACCGCAAACTTATGAATCAATAAAACGCGGTTATACAACGATGAACCTTTATTTCCTCATAATTTACTTCATCGGCAGTTTATCACTCACCATTTATGCGATTGGAAATTTTGTATTTTTCACATTGAATCTCCTTGCATCGGTCGGAAGCCTAATAAACCTTTATCTTAAATTTTTCCCGAGGTTAAAACTAAACCCAAATTTAAAAAGTGAAGATAGTTCTCGCCACGCGGAACAAAAACAAGGTTGAAGAGATAAAGCAAATCCTGAAAATGTATCTTGAGGATGAGATTTTCTCTCAGATTGAGTTTTTAAGCTCTGATGATTTTCAAATCCCGGAAATAGAAGAAGACGGGGAAACATATGAAGAGAACGCTTTAAAGAAAGCGAGGGAAGTTTACAAATTTACCGGGCTTCCATCTATCGCGGATGATAGCGGTATAGAAGTTGAAATTTTGGGTGGAAGACCCGGGGTCTTCTCGGCAAGATATGCTGGTGAGGGGGCAACAGATGAAGAGAATAATAAAAAGCTCCTAAAAGAGCTTGAAAATGTCCCGATTGAAGAGAGGAAAGCAAAATTTAAATGTGTAATCGCTTATGTTGATTCAGTTGAAGAGAGAATTTTTTACGCTGAGACATTGGGGAAGGTTATTTTTGAACCGCTTGGAGATGGTGGATTTGGCTACGATCCGCTTTTTTTACCTGACGGTTTTGACTTAACATATGCTCAACTCCCAAGGGAAGTAAAAAACAGGATAAGTCACAGATCAAAGGCGCTTAAAAAGTTTGCCGAGTTTTTAACGCTAAAACTAAAACAAAGATAAGTTTAAAATGAAGACGACCAAAAGCGAAAAACTTTTTAAAAAAGCCTTAAACTTAATTCCAGGTGGGGTTAATTCACCAGTGAGAGCTTTCAAGGCGGTAAATTCAAAACCACTTTTTATAACAAAGGCATCCGGTTCAAAAATTTGGGATGCTGATGGAAATAAGTTCATTGACTATGTGATGTCGTGGGGACCTTTAATTTTAGGACATGCTCACCCGGAGGTTATTTCAGCGGTTAAAAATGTTTTGAAAAACGGGACAAGTTACGGCGCTCCAACGGAGATTGAAGTCAAGTTAGCTGAACTCATTAAAAAAATGATGCCATCTGTTGAACTTGTCAGAATGGTTAACTCTGGAACTGAAGCGACGATGAGTGCAATTCGCTTGGCAAGGGCTTATACTGGGAGAAAGAAAATTATAAAGTTTGAGGGTTGCTATCACGGTCATGCCGATAGCTTTCTTGTAAAAGCCGGCTCCGGGGCAACAACGCTTGGAATACCAAGTAGCCCAGGCGTCCCAGATGAAATGGCGGGTTTGACGCTGAACGCAAAATTCAACGATATAAACTCGGTTGAAAAACTCGTCAAAGAAAATAAAAATGAAATCGCTTGCATCATAGTTGAACCAGTTCCCGGGAATATGGGTGTCGTATTACCAGAGGATAACTTTCTTTTGAAACTAAGACAAATCTGTGACGAGGAGAAAATCCTACTTATATTTGATGAGGTAATAACTGGATTTCGTCTTGCCCCAGGTGGGGCTCAGGAATTTTTCGGGGTCAAAGCTGACCTCACGACGCTTGGAAAAATCATAGGTGGCGGATTCCCAGTTGGAGCTTATGGAGGTAAAAAGGAAATTATGGAACTTGTTGCCCCATCAGGACCAGTTTATCAAGCTGGAACTTTATCCGGAAACCCAGTTGCTATGACAGCAGGTTATACGACGCTTAAAATTTTATACGAAAACAGAAAAAGAATTTATAAACAGCTTGAAGAAAAAGCTAAAACTCTCGCTGAAAACTTCAAAGCGATCTCCAAAAAGAACAATGTGAAAATTCAGATCAATCAAATTGCTTCAATGATGACCGTTTTCTTTGCTGAAAGTGAAGTTAAGGATTATGGCACTGCCTTAAAATCTGATACTAACAAATTTGCTCGTTTTTTCAATTTGATGCTTGAAAATGGCGTTTACCTTCCACCATCACAATTTGAGGCGATGTTCCTTTCAACAGCTCACAGCGATGATGACATTGAAAAGACGATAATCGCATTTGAAAACTCAATAAAAAAATTAACACTTTGAGACCACTCCGCGAATTTGCGAAATTAACATTTTTGACCTTTTGTTTCAGCTTAAACATCATAGCTGATTCAACCCGGGTTAATCCATATCGCCTTGGCGTTGTGCTTGGGACGACCGCTGGGATTTTCACGCTCGCACATGTTCAACAATACAGCTCCTGGTGGAAGGGTGAACTAACGAAATTTCATTTCAAAGATGATTTCAATCAGGTCCTAAATTCTGACAAACTCGGTCACGCTTATTTTTCATTTCTAATATCGGATTTGCTCGGGAGGTCTCTTGAATGGTCTGGCGTCAGAAAAGATAAAGCTATCTTACTTGGTGCCGTTGCAAGTTTGATTTTTCAGACATATGTTGAAGTTGAAGATGGGTTCAGACCATCGCTCGGGTTTAGCGTAAGCGACGAGGTTTCAAATTTCATAGGCGCTTTCCTCCCCCTTTTCAAAGAGAAATTCACAATGCTTAAAATTGTGAATTTTAAAATGAGCGTCTTCCCCTCAGAAAAATTTAAATCGGGAGCGCATAGATTCATAGTTGATGACTACGAGAGTTTATATTTTTGGTTGTGTTTTGATGTAGCTGAAATCCTGAAATTAAAACAACTTAAACTCTGGACATTTGATATATTTGACCTCGCCATCGGTTACAGTGTTAAGAAAATTGATTGGAAGGGAAACGGGGAAAGGGAATTATTTCTATCGCTTGACTATGACTTGAGTAAAATCCCGACGAAGATATGGTTTCTAAAACAAATTCTTCACTTGTTCAACTATTATCATTTACCCGCCCCAACTTTACAAATCAAACCAATGGTGAGATTTTTCATCATTAAAATTTAAACCCCTTTGGAATTTGAATCAAGAACGCTGTTCCCCCTTCAAATGGTTCAGCCCATATTTTCCCATTGTGTGCCTCAATTATGATCCTACATATCATCAAGCCAAGGTCTTTATATCTTGGGATTTTCTGCTTCAGCGCTTGCTTATATCTGTCAAAGATATACTCTGCTTCTTCTATTTCAATTTTGGTATTTTTGTCCCAAACCTTTATAATGCAAGATGTCTCATCGTCTTTTAAAGAAATTTCCACATCCCTACCGCCAGTGTTGAAAATTGCGTCAAATAAAAGTTCAAAAACACGAGAAACCTTTTTAATATCAACCTCCAAATTAACATCCAAGTCAGAGGAGAAATTTATGGTGAGGTCTTTATACTTTTGATCGTTTTTAAACCTGTTTATCACTCCTTGAATGAGATGGGCGATATTAGCGTTTTCCCTTATGATTTTATCAATGTTAAGTTCAAGGCGTGAAAGTTCAAGGTATTCATCAAGAAGCTTGATGTGGTTGTTTATCGCCGATTCAGCGATATCAAGTATGAGTTTTTGATCTTCCGTCAATTCACCGAATTTATCTTTGAGTGCGAGTTCAAATGTCGCTTTTATAACCGAGATGGTATTTTTAAGGTCTTGGACGAGAAGGTATGTAAATTCAGAGCGAAGTTTTTTAATTTCGTCATTTGCCTTTTTTATCTTCAAGACGGTGCCGACACGAATTAAAAGCTCCTCAATGTTCACCGGCTTTGGCAAAAACTCCGTCGCACCAAGTTCAAAAACTGTCCTAACACTATATGGATCTGAATTTGCGGAAAGGATTATAACTGGTATATCTCTCGTTTCAACATTTGATTTTAAAATCCTCATCGCTTCGTATCCGTCCATAACTGGCATTTGCAGGTCAAGAAGTATAACATCTGGTTTTGAACTTTTCGCAAGCTCAACACATTCAGCGCCATTTTCAGCACTTACAACTTCATATCCCTCGTCTTGGAGGAAAGTTGAGAAAATGAGGCGTGTTGTTGGCTCATCCTCAGCTATTAAAATTTTGTCGGGCACTTCCAAACTAAATTTTGTTTTTTCATATGATTTTAACACAAATCCGAAAAAATTTCAAGTTTTTGCTTTAAAAAGGTCAAAGCGTTAATTTTAACAGAGGAAAAATTTTGAAGTCAAGGAAATGGAAAGCTTCTTCGTTGATCCGAAAAACATAAGAAATGGGCTGGCAAAGATTGAAGGCGAAGAATACCATCACCTCGCTCATTCGTTAAGAAAGAGGGTTGGGGAAAGGATACTTCTTTTTGATGGGAGCGGTAAAGTTTACATGGCAACGATCACCAAAATAACAAAGGAATACGCTGAATGTGAAATCATTAATGAAAATTTTATGCTTGGTGAAATTGAAGCTGAAATCGCCGTGGCACAAGCAATTTTAAAAAATACGGATAGATTTGAATTCGCGATTGAAAAACTAACCGAAATCGGCATAAAAAGGATAATCCCGATCATCACATCAAGGGTTATATCACCGAAATCAAAAATAGACAGATGGCAAAAGATAATACTTTCCGCCTGCAAACAATCAAACAGAGCAATTATACCTGAAATAGACGAACCGATTAAGTTTGACGAACTCCTTGAGATATCATCCAAGTTTGAAATAAAAATCATATTTCACGAGAGCGAGTCAACGGAATTTAAACGAGGTTTTCTTTTTGATCACCTCAAGAAAATTAAAAATGCAAATTCAATCATACTTGCTGTTGGTCCTGAAGGTGGTTTTACAGAAGATGAAATTTCAAAAGCGGTTAGATTTGGGTTTGAGGTTGTCTCACTCGGACAAAGAAGATTACGCTCCGAGACAGCAAGTATAGTTGGAGCTGGGGTCATAGCCCAATTCATATTTGCAAATTTAAAAAGAAAGGAAATTGAAGATTGCAGAAGGTAGTCGCAAAAGACCTGAAAAAGCATTTCAAAACTGGGAAAAAAATTATAAAAGCAGTTAACGGTGTTGACATCTCAATAAAAGAGGGTGAAGTTGTAGCGCTTGTTGGGGAGTCAGGCAGTGGCAAATCAACGCTCGGGAAGTTGCTTTTAAAATTAATTGAACCGGACGCCGGTGAGATATTCTTCAACGGGATAAATATAACCGACCTTGATAAAAATGAGATTAGACCTTTGAGGAGAAAAATGCAGATGATATTTCAAGACCCGTTTACTACCTTTAACCCCATTTATAAAATAGGGACACAAATAATTGAAGCGATCAAGTTTCACAAAATTGTTGATGAAAATTCAGCAGAAGATTATCTCGCGGAATTTATGAGGATGGTTGCGCTTCATCCAGATATATTGAAAAAATATCCGCACCAATTGAGTGGTGGTCAACTACAAAGATGTGCCATCGTCAGAGCGATTTCACTAAAACCAGAATTTTTAGTCTGTGATGAAATCATATCAGCACTTGATGTCTCGGCTCAAGTCCAAATAATTGACCTTCTGAAAATGCTTGAAGGGGAATTGAAACTAACGATACTATTTATAACGCACGATATAGGAGTAGCAAGAAGAATTGCAAAAAATGCACTTGTGATGAAGGATGGTAAAATAGTTGAAAGTGGAGTTATTGAGAAAATTCTCTACGATCCGAGCGAGGATTACACGAGGAAATTAATAAGTTCTGTCTTAAGCATCAAAAAATAAAAACAACATCACAATGAAATTAAAATCAATCAACCCCGCAACACTTGAGGTTTTAGCTGAAATTGAAACGACGCCAATTGACAAAGTTTTTGAAATAGCGGAAAAAGCACAACTTGCTTTTAAAAGCTGGTCATCTAAAACAATTGATGAAAGGTTGGGACTTTTAAAAAGGGCGAGGGGAATTTTTTATGAAATTAAAGATGAACTTGCAAGATTGATAACGCTTGAAAATGGTAAACCGATAGTTGAATCATATTCAATGGAAATTTTCCCAACGCTTGACCTATTTGACTTTTACATAAAAAACGCCAAAAAAATTTTGAAAAGGAAGAAAGTTCGCTCCCAAATCCCCTTGTTCTGGATCAAAAGAAATTACATACATTTTGAACCGCTCGGTGTTGTCGCTGTGATTTCACCGTGGAATTACCCGCTTTTGCTCCCAATTGCTCCGATAATATCTGCACTCGTTGCCGGTAATTGTGTTATTTTTAAACCTTCTGAATACACGAGCTTGATTGGGTTGAAGATTGCTGAAATTTTCCATAAGGCGGGATTTCCAGATGGCGTTTTTAATATCGTCATAGGTTATGGTGATGTCGGCGAAGCACTCGTGAATTCAAACATTGATAAAATTTCCTTCACTGGAAGCACAAAAACAGGACGCCTAATTATGCAAAATGCAAGTAAAAAACCAATCCCAGTCACACTTGAACTTGGTGGCAAGGACCCGATGATCGTTTTTGACGATGTTGATATTGAAACTTCAGCCACATCAGCTGTATGGAGCGCATTTGCAAATGCTGGGCAAACCTGCGTCTCGGTTGAGGTCTGTTATGTCCATGAGAAAATTTTTCAAGAATTTGTTGAAAAAGTCGTTGAGAAGACAAAAAAACTTAAAATTGGCAATGGACTTGACCCAGATGTTGAAATAGGTCCAATAAACAACGAAAAACAGCTCAAGATAATTGAAAACCAGATTCAAGACGCGATTTCAAAGGGAGCGAAGATACTAACTGGAGGCAAAAGGATAAAACCAAAAGATAAAAACGGAAGTGAACTTGCAGGCTATTTCTTTGAACCGACAGTTATAATTGATGTTGACAATTCAATGCTTTTAATGAAGGAGGAGACATTCGGACCTGTCCTACCGATATTAAGTTTTAAAGACGAGGATGAAGTCGTTGAAAAGGTAAATTCAAGCGAATACGGACTTTCAGCAAGCGTTTGGACCAAAGATAAAAAAAGAGCAGAAAGGGTCGTTGAGAAAATAAAATCGGGCTCTGTCCTTGTTAATGAATGCATCGTCCATTACGGGGATGCAAAAGCACCGTGCGGAGGTGTAAAGTCAAGTGGTTTCGGTAGAGTTCACTCCGAATTTGGTCTCTATGATATGGTCAATATAAAATTTGAAAGCTTTGATTATATCTCATCATACCGACTTTGGTGGTACGGCTACGATGAGAAACTTTTAAACACGATGAAGAAAGCGATCGCTTTTCTCTACTCGCCTTCGTTAACTGAAAAGTTGAAATCAGCGCCTGGTCTTCTTTTAAACCTGTTCAGAAAAAATGAAAGCAAAATATAGAGATTTCACCTCTCTGAGTTTAACTTTACGATGTAAACTCCTGTGAAATATCCAATCGCAGAACCAAGGAATACATCCGAAAACCAATGTTGATTGTTATAGACCCTCGCCAAAGCGGTTAAAACAGCTGGTGTGTAAATTATCGCTTTTACAATTTTATTTTCAAATCGTGACGCTAAAACACTTGAAATCGCAAACGAAAGGGTCGCATGCCCGGATGGAAGCGAATAATATGGGTTACCTTTAAAACTAAACGGGCGGAACTTAAATTTATCACCGCTCACAAAAGGTCTTTCCCTTCCGAAGGCGACTTTTAAAACAGTTGTAACCGTCCCAGCGAACACCCCTGATTCAAAAACCATTAGTCCTGTCTCTCTTAATTCTCCTTCGTTAAGCAAAAGCCCGCTCAAATAAAGCGAGCCTGAAATTACACCGAAAACCCAGACAGTGCCATAATAACTGTCAATTTTCATCAGCGTTGTAAAAAAGTCATTGTCAATTTTTTGAATATCTTTGTTTAAGTGATCAAATCCAAAAAGAGCTATTGTCCCAAATCCAACAAACGCCAAATTAACACGATCGCGAGCATTGAAATTTAACGGCGCAGTAAAATAATTTTTTGCATTCTTTGAGAACAATTTTATATCCGCGCTGACTCTGTCATACAAACCTTGAGCGAAAGAGACTTGAAACGAAAAAATGAACAGAAGAAGTAAATTTCTCATCTTACCGAGAAAATTTTTTAATAAAAAACCCCGACCGTAAAGTCGGGGCTTCAAAGACCTCGCGATTTAATTCTTTATGACTCTTTCAAAGCGTTTATAAGTTCTTGGACCATTTTCTTCGCATCGCCAAATAACATCAATGTGTTATCAGCTGCAAAAAGTGGATTTGGTATGCCAGCAAACCCAGGGGCTAAACTTCTTTTGATTACAACAACTGTTTTTGATTTATCAACATCAAGTATTGGCATCCCAGCGATCGGGCTATTTGAGTCGGTTCGTGCAAGCGGATTTACAACATCATTTGCACCAATCACAATTGAAACATCCGTCTGTTCAAATGTCGGGTTTATTTCATCCATTTCTTTTAATTTTTCATATGGTATATTCGCTTCAGCTAGAAGAACATTCATATGCCCGGGCATCCTTCCAGCAACAGGGTGAATTGCGAATTCAACTTCTATACCTTTTGATTCAAGGATTTTCATAAGGTCGCGAATAGCAAATTGCGCTTGCGAGACAGCCATACCGTAGCCGGGGACAATGACAACTCTTCTTGCATTTTCAAGCAACATAGCAACTTCTTCCGGTGTTGCGGACTTTATCTTCCCACCATAAATTTTGTCCTCGTCGGTCTCTGCGACAATCTCACCGAAACCTCCAAACAAAACATTCAAAAGTGACCTATTCATCGCCTTGCACATAAGATTAGTCAATATAATTCCAGAGGCACCGACCAAAGAACCAGAAATTATCAAAACATTATTGTTCAAAACAAAACCCGTTGCACAAGCAGCTAATCCCGAATAAGAGTTCAAAAGCGATATAACAACTGGCATATCAGCACCACCTATCGGAATCGTAAGCAAAACGCCAAGAACGGAAGCAGAAGCAGTCAAGTACCAGTAATAATTCATTTCCCTTTCCGTCCCAAAAATAACACCGAAAACGATTGACGCTAAAAGGAACAAAACTTTTACAAAATGTTCACCTTTATAACGGATGGGTCGTTCTTCAATCAATCCTTCAAGCTTTGCAAAAGCCACTAAACTTCCCCAGAAAGTCACAGCACCAATTATCCCTGATGCTACGGTTGCAACTGTTTCTTGAGCCCCCATTGTTTTTCCTACTTCTACCGCCTCAATAAATGCAAGCGCAGCTACTAAAGCTGATGCACCACCACCAAAACCATTAAAAATAGCAACCATCTGAGGCATTGATGTCATCGGGACCTTCAAAGCAGATATAGTCCCAACGACAGCACCAATTAAAAGACCGAGAATTATAAGCTCATAACTTACAATTGCTTTATCCATTAATGTGACGACAATTGCTATCAACATCCCAAGTGCACCGAGGAGATTCCCCCTTACAGCTGTTCTCGGATGCGACAAACCTTTCAGAGCGAAGATAAATAATGCAGCTGAAATTAAATACGCTATATTTACAATTGCCTGTGGCATAGCAGGTTCTTTTTTGTTTTAATTAAAGCGTTATTTTTCACTTTTTCTATCGGTCTTAGGTTTCTGGAACATTTCAAGCATTCTATGTGTCACAAGGAAACCGCCAACGACATTGACTGTTGCAAAAGCAACAGCAATAACACCAAGCACAGACGCAAGCGTTGTATATTTAGCACCAGCTGCGATTAACGAGCCAATTATCGTGATTCCAGAAATCGCATTTGAACCAGACATCAAAGGAGTATGTAAAATCGGTGGGACCTTTGTTATAACTTCAAAACCGACAAATAAAGCAAGTACAAAAACTGTTAGAGCCGGAATGAAGGTGTCCATGTTCGTTTTGAAAAATTTTGTTTTTAATCAAAAATTGAATTGACAACTTTACCATCCTTCGTAAGCAATGTGCTTGACAAGATATCGTCCTGCAAGTTTAGCTCAATTTTCCCATTTTTAATGAAAAGCATGCAAAAGTTCGTTATGTTTTTTGAATACATTTGACTTGCGTGGAATGGAACACTCGCCGGGACATTTACAGGTCCAATTATCGTCACACCATACTTTTGGATGGTTTTCCCAGCTTCGGTCAATTCACAATTTCCTCCTCTTTCAGCAGCAAGGTCAACTATGACAGAACCGGGTTTCATCCCCTTAACCATTTCTTCAGTGATCAAAACGGGCGCTTTCTTACCCGGAACAACAGCGGTTGATATGACAACATCACTTTCAGCTATGACCTTGGTCAACATTTCCCTTTGTTTTTTGTAAAATTCATCACCCATATCTTTTGCATATCCGCGTTTATCTTCCGCTTCTTGGGTTTCAAGTCCAAGTTCAACAAATTTAGCGCCCAAACTTTCAACTTCCTGTTTCGTTGCCGGTCTGATGTCATAGGCTCTGACTACAGCTCCAAGACGTTTTGCGGTTGCAATCGCTTGAAGTCCCGCAACCCCAGCACCTATAACAAAAACCTGCGCAGGCAAAATCGTCCCAGCAGCTGTTGTAAGCATCGGGAACATCTTCGGAAGGTAATTTGCTGCCATAAGAACAGCCTTGTAACCGGAAATTGTCGCCATTGAAGATAGAACATCCATTGTCTGAGCCCTTGAAGTCCTCGGCAAAAGTTCAAGCGCAAAAGAGATCACCCCTTTCTGAGCCACCTTCTCAACGATCTCCTTCGCAAAGAACGGCTCCATAAATCCAATCAAAATTTGACCTTCCCTCATCAAAGCAATATCCTTGCTCCCTTCAAAGGGATTTGCCCCAACAGCACGCACTTGAAGAATCACATCAGCATTTGAAAAAATCTCTTCCCTGCTTTTCACAATTTGCGCTCCTTTGCTAAGATATTCCGAATCCAAATAACCAGCCCTTTCCCCAGCCCCAGATTCAATTAATACCTCAGCCCCAGCTTTTTGAAATTGAGAGATGTTAGCAGGTATAAGTGCTACTCTTGTTTCTCCCGGATAGGTCTCCTTCGGGACTCCAATTTTTATCATAGGTTCTGATTTTTTATTTTGAAATTTGCATTCAAAATTAACAAAAAAATCCAGCTTTTCAAAATTTCCCCGGGAATTTTATAACAGCGCCGTTAATCCCGCGCGCCTCTTCACTACAAAGATAACCTATAAATTTAGCCAAATCGCTCGGGTCAACCCAACGAGTATAATCAGCCCCGGGCATAGCTTCTTTATTTTCTTGTGTCGCAATGATACTTGGCAAAATCACATTGCAAGTTATATCAAAATCCTTAACCTCTTCAGCTATAACCTCCGTTAAAGCTATCAACGCAGATTTTGAAATAACATAAGCCCCTCGCCCCGGGGACGGTCTCAAAGCAAGTAAAGCAGAAATGTTCACAATTCTTCCCGACCTCTTCGGTATCATATCCCTCAAAGCCCACTTTGAACATAAAAAAGCGGAACGAAGGTTCATATCAAGCATCTCATCAAATTCATCCTCTTCAAGCTCAAATATCATCTTTCCCTCGCGATAACCACCAACACAATTTATCAAAAAATCAACCCCGCCACTTTTCCTAACAAGCTTGAAAATCCTCTCAACCTCCCTTTCAACTGTCAAATCAGCTTTAACGCCGATAAGATTTTCAACCTTTTGAAATTCCTTATAAACCCTCTTGAACTTTTTCTCATCTCTATAAACTGCGAAAACACGAGCTCCAACGCTAATGAAATGCTTGACAACTTCAAATCCAAGCCCACCCGTTGAACCGGTGACGACAACATTTTTCCCATTAAACATATTCAAACGCTGTTTTTGTTTTGAATGTATTTTAAACCTGAAGCAGTGTTAAATACGATAACAACCTCATCACTTTTTATAATCCCGCTTGCGACAAGCTTTTTAACACCAACAACACTTGCTGCACCCTCCGGGCAAAGCAAGATACCTTCCATTTCAGCGAACTCCTTTTGCATCTTAAATATCTCATCATCTTCCACCTCAATCGCTAACCCATTGCTATCACACAGAACTTGGAGTATCAATCTATCTGCAAACGGTTTTGGAACCCTTAAGCCGTAAGCAATTGTCTTCGCATTTTCCCAAAAATCAGCCCTTGGTTTATTCTCACGAAATGCTTTTACTATAGGAGCACATCCCGAAGATTGAACAGCAACCATTTTCGGTAACCTTCTTTCTATCAATCCAACTTCAATCATCTCATTTATCGCAATCCAAATCCCAATTAAACCCGTTCCACCACCAGTTGGATAAACTATCCAGTCGGGAACTTCCCAACCAAGTTGTTCAACGATTTCAAAACCGAGCGTTTTCTTCCCCTGAAGCCGATACGGTTCTTTCATCGTTGAAATATCAAAGTAATCAACTTTTTGTTTTATCAACTTGACAGCGTCAGAAATCAACCCGTCAACCAATTCAACTTCAGCACCGTAAAATTTGCATTCATCTAAAATTAACTTAGGCGTATCTCTTGGTGCACCTATGAAGCACTTTATCCCTGCCTTTGCACAATAAGCACTTAAAGCGCTTCCTGCGTTCCCAGCCGTTGGAACAGAAATTTTATCTACGCCAAGCTCAACCGCCTTTGAAACAGCGCACGACATTCCTCTCGCTTTAAACGATAAAGTTGGGTTAAACGACTCATCCTTTAAAAACAAATTCTTCAAACCAATTTCTCCACCAAATCGCTCAAGCTTTAAAAGAGGAGTCCATCCCTCACCCAAACTTACAATTTTCCTTTCATCAATTACAGGCAAAAATTCAAAGTATCTCCACATCCCATTTGACCTCTTACTAAATGTCTCTTTACCAACGCTTTTCCTTATACCGTCAATATCATAAACTGCGATCAACGGCTCGTTGCACAATTCACAAAATTTTTGAATTTCCCTGTGGTCAAATATCCGACCACAAACCGAACATTTTAAATGCAAAATATACGAGCGCATTAAACCTCAAGATTTATTTGTGATATAGTGCGTTATAAAAGCCCCATCAACGATTTCAAATAGCAAACTCAATTCTTTAACCTTACCCTTGCTTTTCAATTCAACAGCATCTTTAAAAATTTCATCAAAATTGACCCTTTTATTAACAAATTTCAAAAAATCTGCAAGCACAACGCTCACCTTCTTGAAGTTTTTCGCCAATATAAAAAGAGGCAAAGTTCCAGCTTTATTCAAAATTGAACCATCCTCAAAAACAGCATCACAGCCAGTGACAACCAAATCAACTTTCTTCACAACATAACTTAAACCAAAATCATTCACAACGGAAACATTGAACCCGCTTTTAAAAAGTAAATCAGCCATCTTCTCCCCCTCACACCTCGGACATGAACGAAAAACATAAACCTCGTTTATAAAATCCCTCGCTTTAACAAGCGAATTAAAAACCGTCCCGCTGTGACTTAAAGTCGCAATTGAAACCTTCCCCCTTTCACTGAGAAATTGCCTGAAACCTTCCGCCACCCTTGAAGCTGAATTTTCAAATCTCTCCCTTAACGAAAGAATTTCGCTCAAAATTTCTTCCTTATCCCGAACCTCTTTTGAAAAGCCATGGACTATATCAATCAAATTCCGAAGTTGAAACAAAAGCGGATGATGTTTCCTCAATTCAACCCCGATTGAAATTAAAAACGAATCAAAATCTCCAACGCTGTCAACTTCCTCAATCGCATCAATCAAGACGGCGAACAATTTCGTTGTTAAAACAGACGCCCCCGATTTTTTATCTCTGTAGATCGCTTTTAATTTCCTATCAATCCTACGACTTCTCACATCAAATTTTCCCCTTTTCCCTTGCGAAGATGAAATAGGCGGAAACAAGAACAAAAAAGGAAATCAAAGTTGATGCGATGAAACTCTCAGATGGATTCAATCCCTCACCTTTTATCACTATTTCGGATGGAAATTGCGCTTGAACTGGAACTTGCTTTTTTCTCGGTTGATAAACTCCAACCTCACGCACACCTGTTATCTCAAACTCAAAGTAATAATCATAGATTTCTTTTTCCGTTTCAACTGGAATATAAATTCCGACTCTCTTTCCGACATTGCTGTAAATTTCTCTAATTTTTTCGCTATCGTTAAAATCAACCACCGGATAAAGCCAGCCAACCTCATAATCACCAGAACTTGTGAAAACATTATCCGCTGGAGCAAGATGTAGGATAACGAAAGTGTTTGGGAAAACATCTATCTGCTCGGGCTTTAAACCAACAGGTGAATAATTCAACTCGTTAATATAGTTAAAGTTGATAACCTTGGACGATTTCATACCGATGAAAATTTGTGCCTCGTTCAAGTTCAACCAGATTTTTTCACTTGTTTTATTTTTCAATCTCAAATGAATAAAAGAATCATCAATCACAAAATCAACCCCGATATTTTGGTCAGAAAAATAAAGCTTATCCCTTACGACTGGCTTGATGATTCTGTAAACATACTCGTATTTTTTCCCGTAAGGAAAGACCTTGTGGTTTTCTTTTTGGGGTGGTTTTTCAATGACTTGTTTTGAGCTAGTGCAACCCAATAAGAAAAGCAATAAAACAAAAGAAAATTTTCTCATTTTTAAGGCATTGCGAATTTATTTTCAAAACCTATATCGCAATGTCAAAACAAAACTCCGAGTTGAGTTCTCCTCATCGGTGACTAAGCTATAATATGAATTCCCAAGACTATAACTATATTGTGTGTGGATTGTGCTCCATTTGCCCGTCACGTAAGCGAAATCAACAAGGAGCGTCTTTTGTAAAAGAACGCTTAAACCGAAACTTAAATACTTGATAGACCTACTTGTGATTCCTTTGTCTTCAAGATAAGGTGATGGTCGGTAAGAGTAACCCATCCTTAACTTAACCTGTTCAAAAAAAGGAAGCGTAACTTCCACACCACCATTCAAAATAAATGTCTCAGTGAAAATCTGCTTTATTTCCCTATTCAGCTGAACAAGGTCTGGATTATTTTTAAACTCCATTTGTCTCCAATCAACATAAACAACATCTCCAGCTACCAAGACGACATCTTTTAAGTTAAAAGACATACCAGCGCCAAAATAAAAAGGTGACACAACATCATATCTTGAAACCCCAGAGTAAGAATAAGAAAACGAATCGCCATTATCAAAAGAGCTTTCACCGCTCCTTGAATAGTTCTCTTTAACACTCAATGACATCGGTAATCTCGTCATCAACCCAAATCTAAAAGTCCTGCTTCTATACATCAAACCAGCATTTGCAGAGAAACCACTGACGCTTGCATCTATCAAATCTGAAACTGTCAAACTTTTAAAATCCCACGGGTAATCCCTGTAAAAATTTCTAACATCACTCTCAATAAATTGGCGATCGTATTTATAACTTCCAGTTACAATTGCCAATGTTAATCCAACCGATAAATTTTCCGCTATGTCAATTGCCCCGGAGACGAACCATTGATTTAAACCGCCACTTTCATATAATGTTATCTTTTGTTGAACATTGCGCAAAATTTGGGTCGCCCCGGTTGAATCTTCAAGTCCGAGATTCCAAGCAAGGTCAAAATCGGGGTTTGGGTCATAAAGTGAAGGAACTATTGAACTTTCTGAGTTGAAAAGTGAAAGGGATAATGTCCCTGTGAAATCCGAGACCTTTGCGTATCCACCGGCAAATACCAAACTCCCGCGTATAGTTGGAACCGGCATGACAAGTGCAATTGTCCCAAGCGATGTGTTTGTATTTTCAAATGAATTTGAATATCCCGTAACCCTTGACAAATTTTTCAAACTGAAATAATTCAAACCACCAGCAAACTCAAATCTTTTTATCTGCGCAAGCCCAGCTGGATTCCAGAATATAGCCGAGTAATCATCTGAGACACCAATATAAGAAAATCCAAGCCCAATAGCTCTTGCCCCAAGACCGAGATTTAAATTTGAATACCTCAAAGCATCGTCAGGAAATTGCGAATAAGCGAGGTTGAAAACGAAGAACAATATCGCTGTTAATTTCTTCATTTTCTTCTTGAACCAATATTTCTTTTTCCTTCCTTGTTTTGTTCGCTTTCTTTATTCTGCTCTCGGGAGTTCCCATCCGATGAACGCAAATTGCCAAGACTTCTTGCCCCTTCGGAATTCACCTCACTTCCCTTGCTAATTGAACCGGTTGACGATGATTTTGAAGAGGAATCCGAACCCGATGGTGTCCTTGAAGGCGGTGGCGAAAACGACTCGTTTGACGGTGTCCTATGTGTCCCAAACTCACGCACTCTTTCAAAAACCGAACCAGTTGAAGAACCAGTATCTGCTTCCATATTAACCCAAGAAAACCACCAAGGATAATTGTAATAAACCCAAGCCGATGCATCCTGAGATGGCATCAAATCATAAAAATAATCAAGGTCAGCCCTTGAATGACAACCTGAACAATTGCTCCTATAACTCACATGTGAAGTATAAACCCCACCGGAGGAATCTTCATAATTCACCTCAGGATGTTTTATAATTGTATAACAGCCAGCGAAAATCAAAAGGACGAAAATTAAATTTCTCATTTTCTTCTATTCCCTGTTTGTCTCCTCCCTTGCGTTACAGTATTATCACCTTGTCCGGAACTATTAGATGTTCCTGAATAATGCGGTGTTAAACCGATCCGGGGCTGAAAGCCTCGGGAATCTTCAATCAACATACTTCTGCCAGTGTTATAATCTCTATACAATTGAATTTTTGAGGTCCTGTTAGAACCGCTTCTGCGTGGGGGCGTTGAATCATTTCTCGGTTTCTGTTCCTTATTCCCAGACCTTGGTTCAATTCTTGGCGCAGATGTCCCTCGTGATGAACCTATATTTCTCGGTGATTCACTTCTTACACCACCCCTTTCAACCCCGGGTGTTTCTCTACCTGAAGACCCGGACGGTTTTCTCAAAGTTCCCTCAGTAGAACTTCCTTGAACATTGCCACCTGAATTTATTGCAGGCGCAGACCTCGTCGGCGGAGAGAAAGTTACACCTGTTTCATCACTATTTCTACTCTCACCCGAACGCGTTGAGCCGAAGTTTCTCGTCCTATAAACGATCGCCTTGCCACCGGAGACAGGATAATACGGATTATTAATCACAATTATAATCGGAGCCCTATACCACCACGGGTAATAATACCATCCCGGGAAATAAAGATATGAATAGTATCTATCCCACCAATACCAATCCCACCACCAATATCTATCCCACCAAAACGGGTCATAATACCACCACTCACCCCATCCAACGACGAACCCTGGCGTATAATACCTGAAGAAAAGGTAATATCTCGGATAAGGAAGGTAATAACGATAGGTGTAACCTTGATAATACCAAAAATTGTAATCGTCGGTGTAGTAGGAATAATTTTTCTCTTTTTTGCTCTCAAAACTCTGATAGCCCTCATCTTCCCTTATAGTTCCGATCTGTGTATAACACCCCCAAAGGAAAAGCGTTGCAAGAGCGAGAAAAATTAATTTTTTCATGGCTCACACCTCCAAAAATATCTTAAAGTTCCTTTTCAAATACTTTAACAAAACAAAAAAGCAAAAAATTCTTCAAAGTCCCTGAATATACTCAAGTTTCACAACCCTTGAATTTCCTGGGTCTTTATTCACAAGTATATCTTTCCAATTAAACTCAATCGTGAAGCCACTCCCAAGCGACCACCTTATCCCAGCGTTTAAATAACCTTTCCCAGAGCCAAGTGCATTTGCAGAATTATCATTCACAGCGAAATTATATTCAACGGAAAAAGTTATATCTTTCCCTATCGTTTTATCAAAGCCAATGTAATAATTCAGCGACTTATCTCCGTCATCTTTTTCAAGTGAATAATTAATCCCACCGTGAACGGATGAATATCCTAGGAACTTAAACGACTTACTCGCAACAGCATAAAACCCAGGCGATTTAAATTCATATCTTTTCAAACTATCAATATACCCCTCTCTTCCCTGCGAATCAAAGCCAAGAGCGATCGCTGGAAAATTCAAGCTTTCATCAATTATCCTTATCTTCAAATTCACCCCGGGAAGTCTATACCAATTCACATTTCCATTGCCGATTATCTCTGTCCCGCCGTAAGAGATACCAAAATTCAATCTGTTAAATGCAGATGCGGTAAGGCGAAGCATTAGACCGCCATCTGCGAAAAAATCAGCATCAAGTGCCACACTATTTGATTTCAAAAGCCCAGCCGTTGGCATATCAACGATAAATCTTTGCTGAAAATTTGCCGATGCCCCAGCCGAACCTTGCCCACATAAGTAGTTGGCTAAAACAACAAACAAAACCAAAAATCTCAAGACCAAACCCATTTACAAAACTCCTTTAAATTTGAATGCTACACTAAAAATAGCAAAAAAATTAAAACTTTTCAATTCCTTAAAAGCGCAGTCAAGCGAACCTTGAAAATCTTATAAATTTTTGATAACTTTTTTGAAAAAAGGCGCACCAATATGAAAAAGATATTCCCGTTAATTTTAGCTCTTGCGATTTTCCAACCGTTACAATCTCAACATAAACTCGGTCTTGGCGTTTATCTTGGAGCACCAACCGGCATAACAGGTAAATTCATTCTTTCAAGTTCAAACTCATTTGACTTAACCTTAGCGTGGCGTTTTAACGATGCTTTATTCCTACAAGGACATTATGTCTTCAACTTGAATGAACTTCAAAAATACGGCGACGGAACTTTTAATCTATACGCAGGACCAGGTTTATTTTTCAGAGCCTCTTCAAAGAAAGATGACTTCATCGGTGCAAGCGCTAATCTCGGTGTGAACTTTTTCCTGAAGAAAAGATATGAATTTTTCATAGAAATCTCACCAAAACTTGGACTGATCCCAGGAACGGATTTTGACATAACCGGCGGAATTGGATTTAGATTTTTCTTCTAAATTAAATCCGTTCGCTAAAATGAAAAAAATAAAACTTCTTGAAATAGCCCATGCAAGATCGGGTGATAAAGGAAATTCTGCAAATATCGGCTTGATAGCAAGGAAGCCAGAATATTATCCCCTGCTTGTTGAGAAAGTAACCGCAGAAGTGGTAAAAAAACACTTTGAGGGAATTTGCCTTGGTGAAGTTGAAAGATGGGAATTGCCAAACCTTTACGCTTTAAATTTCCTCCTACATGATGCACTCGCGGGCGGTGGCACCATCTCGCTAAGAAACGATGCACAAGGCAAAACACTTGCCTTCGCCCTCTTGCGACTTGAAATTGAAGTTCCCGATGACTTTGAGATAAAATAAAAGTTCAAATATGGGGAAAGTTGAAAAATTAATCAATGAAATGGACAAGCTCTTGAGCATTATAAATTCAAAAAATCCATCAAATGCTGGTATTGATCTGCCTTCTGACGATTAGTTCAATATCTCAAGCTCAAAAAATTGATCACATAAAAAAGTATGCTGTCTGCTACGCAAAAATAACCCCTCAAGAAACGAGCGGTTTTGAGCTTTTAATACTTGACCCCGACATCTACACTAAAGATGAAATCCTTGACTTTAAAAAAAGAGGCGTTAAAACGATCGCCTACCTTAACATCGCAGAATTTGAAACATACCGAAAACCTGCTCTCCCAGAGTCAATAATTATCAGTAAAAATCCACTATGGGAAGGACATTTTTATGTTGATATAAATTCACGAGCATGGGAGGATTACATCTTTTTTGATAGGATTCCGAAAATAATATCAAAGGAATTTGACGGCTTCTTCATTGACATGGTTGACATCGTGAGCATTTTCCCGAACTTTGAAGATAAAATCATTGATTACATAAAAAGAATAAAAATCCAAAACGATGACAAAATTTTGATCATAAACAACGGTTGGGTCTTGCTTGATACATTGAAAAGTTTCGCTGATGCTTTTTTAATTGAAGGGCTATTCACACGCTACAATTTCAAAACAAAAAGATATTTCGTGCGATTTGAAAAGGAATACAAAGACAGAGTTGAAATTCTTAAGAAACTCGGTAAAAAAATTTTTACGCTTGATTTTCTCCCCGAGAATGACAAAAGAAAATACTTCGTCAAATCACTTTCGTTGAAATACGGGTTCACACCTTATATATCAACCATAGAACTAAACAAGATCTACAGATGAAATTTGAAATCAAAGACAGGGTCAGCGCAAATAAAATTTCAGAGATAAGATCAAAGCTGAAAAACTTTTTGCTTTCAAATGAAATTCCAGAAGAGACCGCCTCTGACATTGAACTTGTCATAAGCGAAATGCTGACAAATGTTTATAAGCACTCATATAAAGAGAAAGAAGGCGAGGTGATTGTAAAAGCATCAATTGACGGTGATGAATTAACTATTTCAATCAGGGACTTCGGAGAGAAATTTTCGCCAGCGGATATAAGAGAGCCAGACCCTGATTTCCTCGCCGACCATGGTTATGGGCTTTACATAGCAAGTCAAATAATGGACAAAATTGAATACATCCTGTCACATGAAACCGGGACCGAGGTAATTCTAAAAAAACTGCTTAAAAGTAATGGTTGATGTCTGTCTTATACTTGAGGGAACATATCCTTACGTCGTTGGTGGCGTTTCAAAGTGGACACATGCATTGATAAAAAATTTAAGCCATTTGAAATTTTCAATCGTTCATCTTTATGAGGAAAGGAAAGAAACGATGAAATATCCAATCCCTGAAAATGTTGAATCAATTATTGAGATTGATGTAAAAAATGGTCTAGGCTTCAAATTTGATTTTAGAGATGTTCTTGACCTAATCCCTCGGGCGAAGGTTTATCATTGTCTATCAACTGGATTTGCTGGGGTTTTGGGGTTGCAGATAAAATCGGCACTAAAAAGACCGCTCATCGTAACTGAGCACGGGATTTATTGGAAAGAGCTTGAGTTTGGCGTTTACGAAGTTGAATGCGGATTTAAAATTTTCAAAAGCGAAAAAGAAAAAATGAATATTTGCATCGCACGAAGAGAATTTTTGCGAATATTCAAAGAGATCGCACTTAAATGTTATCTTAAAGCTGACCTCGTGACGACGGTTTGCAAATATAATCTTGAACAACAATTAAGTTTAATCCCTGCGCAAATGGTTGAAGATGTAAAGCATAAATTCAAAGTTATAGAAAATTTCATTGAACCTGAATTTTTTAACCCAGGGGGGAGATCAACCAATGATGAAAAGGTTGTAACTTTCATCGGCAGAGTTGTCCCGATAAAAGATGTTAAGACATTTATAAAAGCAATGCCTTTAATTTCACGGCGCTTTCCAAATGTTAAATTTCTAATTGTGGGCGATCTTACACAAGATAGCAGTTACTCATCAGAATGCATTGAACTCGCTGACTCGCTTGGGGTTTCAGATAAAGTTAAATTCATCGGTGAAGCAAGAGCGCTTGATTATTTAAAATCAACCGATATCCTCGTCCTGCCAAGTGTGAGTGAGGCTCAACCGTTTGTCATCCTTGAAGCCATTGCATCGGGAATTCCAGTTGTCGCAACATCGGTTGGGGGTATTCCAGAAATTCTGAATGAAAGGGGTATTGAATGTGGTCTTTTGTTTGAAGCTGGAAATCATGGAAAACTCGCTGAACATGTAATCAAACTTTTAACAGATGAAAACCTGTGGAAAAAGTTTTCTGAAAATGCTATTAAAAAGGCACAGAAATTCACATTTGAAAATTTTATAAAAAGCTATTCCAAAATTTACAGCGAATTTATAAAGAGCTGACGAAAATGGGCAAAAGACCGGCGGTTTTATTTGAAACAGAGGGGACATATCCATTCGTTGGGGGTGGAGTTAGCACCTGGGCTGATATACTTGTGAATAATCTTCCAGAGTTTGATTTCTACATTTACGCTATCACTGGATTGCCGTATGTTGAATTCAAATATAAATTGCCGAAAAATGTAAAACTTGTCAGACAAATACCGCTTTGGGGTTCGGAGGAACCGTTTGAGGACATCTTCTTTGAGGTTCCGTTTTCAAGCATTTATATGAGAAAAACCAAGGTAAATGAAAGAGCAGTTTTGAGAAAGTTCATCCCAATTTTCATTGAATTTTTGTCCTCATTGATGGACCCATTTTCAAACCCTGAGGATACAGCCGGGTATATATGGCTTATGCATAGATATTTCAGCGAGTATGATTACAAAGAGACCTTTAGAAGTTTTACACTTTGGCAAGAATTCAAACGCTTCGTGATTTTGAAATATATTGAGGATAATCAATTTCTTCACGAGGATGAGATGCCATCAGTATATGATTTAACGCTTGCCATGCGTTGGCTCTATCATTATTTGATGCCACTTTATGTTGATGTCCCTGAAGTAGATTTAAGCCATGCAACAGCTGCGGGGTTTTGCGGGATTCCAAGCGTAGTTGCAAAGATGCGCGATGGCACACCGTTGATAGTCACGGATCACGGCGTCTTCGCAAGAGAAAGATACATAGGGATCGGCAGTGAAAAAAGTTTGAGTTTCTTTGCGAAAAAATTTCTCATAAACCTTTCAATACTTGTCAGCAAAATGCTTTACAAACTTGCGGATAAAGTTTTGCCGGTGTGTAGATTCAACACGGTTTGGGAAAGAATCTTCGGCGTTGAAGAGGAAAAGATAAAAGTGATATACAATGGGGTTGATCCGGAGGTCTTTAAGCCGAAGCCAAAACCCCAGAAAAATCAAGGGATACCAACGGTCGTAGCAGCTGCACGGATAATGCCACTTAAAGACATTGAAACGATGATAAAATCGTGTGCAATCGTAAGGGAGGAAATCCCAAATGTTAAGTTTATCGTCTACGGCTCGCTTGATGTTGATCCACTTTATACAAGGAAATGTCAGCTTTTGATAAAACAATTAAAGCTTGAAGATAACTTCATACTTGCGGGACATCATCCAAATCCGAGCGAAATTTACAACGAAGGGGATATTTCAGTTTTATCAAGTATTTCAGAAGGTTTCCCATATACAGTCATTGAGTCAATGGCATGCGCAAGACCTGTAGTTGCGACAGATGTTGGGGGTGTTAGAGAAGCCCTTGAAGGATTTGGAATAATTGTGAGACCCAGGGACCCAAAAGCCCTTGCTGAAGGGATAATAAAACTTCTAACTGACCACGAACTTCGCGAAACCCTCGGAAGAAGAGCAAGGGAGGAGGTCCTCGCAAAATACAGGATAAATTCAACGATTGAGGAATACAAAAAATCCTATTTTGAGGCAATCCAAAAATTAAAAGTAGATGAAAGGGAAGAACTTTCCGTCAAATACTGAAATTGAAAGATTAAAGAAAATTGAAAAGGTCGCTGATGAAGTAATTGAGAAAATTGGCAATCCAGTAAGCCCACTTCAAGTTTCCGCCGTGATTGAAAGCCTAGGATATAGACACGCAGATTGCCCAACCGAATTTGGGAAAAAGAACATTTTTGAGTTAAGTAAGGATGTGTATAAAATTTGCAAGCTGAAAGTAAGAAGGGGAAAAGCCAAGAAAGGGAAAACAAAACAACTTGGCTTTCTTCATTCATTCTGGATTTTTATAAGATATTTTTCTGGTGGAATTGCACTTGGACTCCCTATAGCAAGTCAAATCGCTTTTATCGCATTCACTGGTTATTCTCTATGGGCGTGGATTAAATTCACTGAACTTCAAGCAACGATTGTTGCTCTGGGAACGATTTTAAGTTTTATCGTCACCGGTGGATTTACACAAGTTATAGGAAGAGAAGTGACATATTACTTAAGCATAGGAAACAAAATAACAGCAAGGGCAATCGCATTTAAACTTTTCAACTACGGGTTTGCAACATCCATCGCCTTTGGCTTTTTACTTTTCATCTTAAATTTAGTTTTTGAAATCTTCCCCAAAAAATTTCTTTTAATAGCCCTCGTTTACTATTTTCTGCTCTCAATCCTTTGGCTTTCAACAAGCTTAATTTATTCGGCGAAAAGAAAACTTGCGGTATTCACAATTCTTTCAATAGGAACACTCGTTGTGATCTGGCTTCACAAGTTCAATTCCCTCAACATACATATCGCGCATATAATTGGTTTGACGACTTCGGATGTCTTAATGACGCTATGGGCAAGGTTTATTTTTAGATTAAAAAAAGGCGAAAAGAAAATCACCTATGTCTCATTAAAAGTTAAAAGGCGTTCTGTTTTAGCTTATGTCAATAGCCCGTTCTTCAAATTTGGGCTTTATTATTTCCTGCTACTTTTCCTTGACAGGTTGATCTCGTGGAGTGCCCCCTCAAAGGGGAAATTTTATCTCTTTTGGTTCAGAACTCCTTATGAGCTTGGGGTGGATTGGGCGTTACTTTCCTTCGGGCTAATGCTAGCCATGCTTGAATATACGGTTAATGATTTCTCAGAAAAACTCATTCCAACGCAAAAGAAATTTCCCGCGTTTGAGATAAAATCTCATAATGCTTGGTATCTTAACTTTTACCTTGTTAAATTTTCACTTCTTGTTATTTTCGGGCTTGCAAGTATAATAGCGGTATATTTAATCGTGATGAAACTCGGTGAGGTGTATCAGCACATAAAAGAAGTAAGGGAATTCTTTTCAAGCCCGATTACATTTAAGGTTTTTTACTTGGCTTCAATTTCATATTTATTTCTCGCTATCGGATTATTGAATAATCTTTTCTTCTTCACCCTTTGGAAACCCGAATTTGGACTTAAAGCGATAAGAAGCGCTCTCCTCGTTGACCTTGTAGTTGGATTGATCTCAAGCAGATTGATAAGTTGGGAATACGGAGTGCTCGGCTTTACACTTGGTTCACTTGTGTTCGCAATTACTACAACTTGGTATATGCTGAAATTTTTAAAAACGATAGATTACCAATACTATTCCGCTTTTTGAGATGTTTGAAAAAGTTCTCTACATATTAAAACTTCATCTCGGCATAGCTTTAATCTCGTTTATCTTATGGAAATTAAGGTTTTGGAGCGAGTGTGATAAGCGGATTTGTTTTTGGAGACATTTCTATTTGTTCTTTACAATTTTGCTGTTCGCATCATCGGTTACGATCGCTTTAAAATCGTTTGACATAATTTTCATAATCTTTCTCATCTTTCTTTTCATCTCGTTTGATTTCTTCGTCGCGAAAAGAGGCAAAAAAATTGAGATTTTTAAAATAACTTTGAATCAAAAAATTTACGACTTGCTTGACGGAAACATCACCTTAAAAGTGAAACTTTTCAAAACGAAACCAAACATAACAAATATCATCGCGATCTTCATCATATATGTGCTTGGGTTATTTATGTGGGTAAAGCCAGCGCTTGAAAACGCTTCATTTTTCAATCTCCACCAATATAATCTCCTTGTCAAAACAACATCAATTTTAACAAACAGCTCTAACTTAACAATTGCAAATCTTGGGATATGTTCACTTTCCGCTTTTTTTGCCTCAATTTTCAATGTAAACCAACATCAAGTGATTCACTTATTCGGTGCGTTTAACTTCATGCTGTTATTTTCCGGGGTTTCCATCTTAACATTTAGGTTGACCAATGACTTAAAATCAGTGATTTTGAGCGGTTCAATTATAGCGTTTGTCTTCCCACATCTTAATTTAGTTTCAAACCCCGTTGAAGGAAGTTCCTTTTTACTTGGGATTTCATGGGCTCTTTTCACCTTATACTTCTGGAAGGATGAAAACCTAAACTTTACCTTCAAACTCGCTGGAATACTGAGCGTATTTTTGATTGACATATTCATCGGATTTATTTTAAGCATCTTGATCTTAACGGGAGAAACTTTTGAAACTTGGAAAAAAGAGAAAAGTTCTCGTTTGATCTTTACTGCTCCTTTAATTTTCCTCTCACTTCTTGTTTTTGAGTTTTATATTTTCCGCCATGACCCCAAACTTATGACCCTCGCTTACGCTTTACTCTACAATCAAGAGATATCCAGCGTTGTATCCCGAGACATTGGGATATTTTTAATTCTCATCTCACTCCTTGGCTCCGTCATTGGAATTTTCTCTGGGTTGATGTTTTACAGCGTATTAACTTTTACCCTGGTAATATTGATTTCTCTCTGCGAGCTTTCAATTTTAAGCTTCATACCATACGAGCAATTCTACCCGCTTGTGTTTGTTCTCTCAACCCTTTGGCTTTCCTTTTTGATTTCAAAAATTTTAAATCATAGAAAATTTTTGCGCGATGTTATAACTTTACTTACGGCTCTTCTTGTCACGCTCAATGGTCTTCTTACAGGTTCTGTGAAACTTGATACACCAATTGAACCCGACGAATTCGTCGTCCTTGTTGATAAAATCAGTAAAGATAACCTGCCGTTTTCATTCGCTATCGTCTCCCATCGTGGGACAAAGGCAATGGTGGAAAACTTATCATGGTTTATGGATTGGGAATATTTTGCAAAAAATTATATTTTTATAGATGATGTCAAAAAAATTTACGATGTGGTTTACATACTCGTTCCAGAGAAAGAAGCAATTGACAAGATAAACAAAGCATTTTTACCGCCAATTGAAAATTTACCCGAAGTTCTTGACTCAATTTGTGTAAACTACAAATACGCAAGGGCACAGGTATATTTTAAAGGCAGATATGTGAAAGCTTATAAACTAACGAAGTTGAGAAATGATTGAACGTCTTATAAAAATATACACCGAGAAATTCTCAAAGTTTTCACGAGCCAGGTTTGCTGTATTTGATAGGAACGGAAGGTTAATAGCGAAGACAGGTGAGTTTGAGGATTTTGAGAATGGGATAAAGGTTGATCTTATGTCAAGTTATGGTGAGATGTTTCTCTATGTCAAGCCATCGGAAAACGCAGAAATGGAGATTGAGCTTTTGAAATTTTTATACACTGAGCTTTTAAACTACGAGGGTTATATAGAGCAACTCGTCAAGGAGCTTGCAAACAGACAAGAGGAGCTCAGCATCGTTTATGATATTATAGCAAGGGCAAGTTTGGTATTTGATGAGGCTGAGATAGCGAAAATAGTTATGGGTGAAATCAACTCAATGCTATCACCAAAGGCATGCATAATTGGAATTTTTGAGGGGGATACTTTAAATCAAAAGTATGCAAGCGGTGTGATTAACGGGGATATGAAGTTTGAAGCTGAAAAATTGATTGATAGAGCAATTAAGCAGAGAAATTTTATAATTTTGTCCAGGAAAATGGCTGTCCCGATGCTTTCCGGGGAAAAACCTATAGGTGGAATTTTTGTCTATAGCGATAAAACTGAATTTGACACAACGGATGCAAAACTACTTTTAACGCTTGGGAACTATGCTGGTATTATACTTTATAGGAACCAACTTATTGAGGAGATAAAGAGGGCTGAAGTTGTAAGACACGAGATTGAGCTCGCAAAAAGGATTCAAGAAAATTTGCTCCCCAAGTTCATACCAAGATTTGAAGGTCTTGATATATTTGCACTTATAAAGCCAAGCTCAGTTATAGGCGGTGATTATTACGATTTCATAACGGATAAAGGGAGAAGGATTTTCTTAATAGCTGATGTGTCAGGGCACGGTATAAGCTCGGCTCTTTTACTATCAAGCTTGAGGAGCATTGTGAAATTAATGTATGAGTTTTCAAAGTCCACAGGTGACTTTCTTTCTCTTATAAACGATGTCATTTATAAAGACACCTCTGAAATAGGGATGTATTCAACGATTTTCGTGGGCGAATATAATTCAACTGAGGGAACGGTTACCTATTCAAATGCTGGTCATGTTCCACCTTTATTTTTCAGACGAAGAAATAATGAAATTTTTGAGCTTGAGGTTCATGGAGCACCTGTGGGCTTGTTTGAAGGGGAAAATTATGAAGTCAATCAAATCTTACTTTCAACTGGGGATATGATACTTGCCTTTACAGATGGTTTGACGGAACTGAGAAATGAAAAAGGCGAATTTTTTGGGATTGAAAACCTAAAGAAATTAATCTTTGATACAAGAGATAAATCCGCCTCGGAGATTTGCAATATAATTTATGAAAGCGCTCTGAAGTTCAAGGGAAACGCTGAACAAAAGGATGATATAACATTGCTCGTCATAAAAAAGGTTTAAGGAAGAAATGGCATATAAAATTCTTGTAGTTGATGATGACATAACGGTTCAGCGATTGCTTGAGTTTATCCTGCGTAAACTTGATGTTGAAATTTTAATAGCAGGTGATGGTGAAACCGCAATTGAGATGATAAGAAAGGAGAAACCCGGACTTGTATTTCTTGATGTTATGATGCCTGGTAAAAACGGGATTGAGGTATGTCGCGAGGTAAAACAGGACCCAGAGCTCAAGGACATATATATTGTCATGTTAACCGCTATGGGAGAGGAATCAGAAGTAAGGGCTATGCTTGATTCAGGAGCTAATGAATATGTCCCGAAACCGTTCAGCCCGTCGGGGATAATTGAGATAGTTAAAAAAGTAATTTCGCAAAAGTGATGTTAAGCAAAATCCTTGGGAAAGAGGAAAGGAAGCTTGTTGATGTGTGGAGAGAATTTGGGAAATTTATGTTTTTTGAAAGGTCATCAGCTGAAGGCTTTGAATTTATATTTGATGTGCTTGAGGGTGTCTTTAAAGCGCCAGCTTACTATATTTACTCCGTCTCCGTTTCCGGTGAAGGTTTAATACTTGAAAGCATGCGCTTAAGAAGCGAAAGGATAGATAAACTTGATGAAGAAGTAAGTGAGTCAATAAAAGAGCCAGAGTTAAAGATGGTTTTGAGAGATGAATATAAAAACTTCGGTTACGCTTTGATTTGGGCTGGGGAATTCATAAACATCCCGCTTTATCTTTCTGGCAAATATATCGGAAATGCTTTCTGCGGTCCATATGAACGCGAATCCTTTGACAAGGAAATAATCCTCTGGATGAAAAATTTCTCAGAAGCTTGTGCCATCGCTTTAAGGCAGATAAAGCTTGGGGAGGAAATGCGCTCAAAAATTCACCTTCTTGAGTCACGGGCAAATGTCAGCAAAAAGATGCTTGGCTCAACTCTTGAAATGAATAAATTCTTAAACCTCCTCCTTGAACTTGCCATCACTGCTACAGGAAGCGATGCTGGCTTTATAGCAATGTGGGATGACAAAGTCAAGAGAATGAAATTGAAAGCGAGCAAAAACTTATCCGATGATTTTATAAATAACCTTGACCTAAATCCCGACACCGGGCTCTTTGAATGGGTTGGAGAGGAGATGATAGTTCGCGATTTTGATTTTTTGTTGAAGTTTAAGGTGAATTCAATAATTGCGGTCCCACTTGCCGAGGAGAAGAAATTGCTGGGGATATTTTCACTGATAAATTTCAAGAAATTAAAACAATTTGATGAATTCGCTCTGAAAATACTCTCCTCTTTCGTTGAACAGATAAAAATTGTCGTGCAGAACTTTGACCTGTTCAACCAATTCAGCGAAAGATACTTGAAAACATTGATGGCTTTAGCTGAAGCGTATGATATGAGAAGTGAATTCACAGCTGGACACTCAAACAGGGTTACGAACCTTGCGATTGAGATAGGGAAAAAACTTGGACTTGAAATGGAAAAAATTAGAGAGCTTAAAATTTCGGCGCTTCTTCACGATGTCGGTATGTGCGGTGTCGTTGACATTGGCGAGGGCTATCAAGCTGATTTCAATCATCCGATAATTGGAGCGAGCATGCTTGAAATTCTACCCATAAGCCCAGATATAATTGAAGGTGTTAGAACGCATCAGGAGTGGTATGACGGGTGGGGTTTCCCTCAAGGTTTAAAAGGTGAAGAAATACCGTTGTTTGGCAGAATCCTCGGACTTTGCGAATTTTTCGTTGAGATGTCATCAAATTCAAAGTTAAGAAAAGCCCTCAGCTATTCACAACTTGAAGCAGAGATAAGGCAAAGGTCGGGCTCTCAATTTGACCCTAAAATCGTCTCCGCCTTCTTCTCAGTTATGAACGAAAAAAGGCAAAATGCGGGGACAGATTGGATTGAAGAGTGTTGGAAATTCAAAGGTGAACCGAAAGATGTATGTTCAAGATGTCCTGTCTATGAAAGCAAATTGAAAAAGTGCTGGCAATCGCCCGAAAATATGTGTAGGTTTCACGGCGATTACACTTGCGACGAATGCTTCATTTTCCTTGAATGGATTGAAAGAGTAAAAACAAAAAAATTGGAAAGTAAAATGGAATACAATGTCACGGAAAAAAACAACTACGCAATAGTTAAACTTAAAGGGGAACTTGATGTCGGCAGTTCAATTCAAGTAAGAGAACTATTCAAGGGCTTGATTGAAAAGGGAAAGGTAAATATAATCATTGATTTTTCCGATGTGACTTTCATTGACAGTTCTGGGCTTGGAATTATAGTTGTCGCCTATAGAAACGCAAAAGAAAAGGGCGGAACCATAAAATTTGCAAATGTCAATCAAAGGATAAGAAAACTTTTTGAGATAACGAGAACGGAGAAACATTTTGAATTTTACGAAACGCTTGACGATGCGGAAAGGTCATTTTAAAATACTCTTTCTCATCCCATTTTTAGTTTTTTCAAATTGTAGCGGGAAAAGAAACGAAATCAACTTGACGATACAAAAAAGCGAAAAGCTACTTCTTATATATGACTCTTCTGATCTTTATGCTCTTGAATGTGTTGAAAACGCAAGGATGTCTTTTAAATACGCAAAACTTTTATATGACGAGATAGACCTAAAAAACTACAAAGGTGGCGAACTTTCAAAACTCGGAAATTACTTTGCGATAGTCCTTGCGACCGAATTCATAAAAAAACTTACAAAATCAGATTGCGAACATTTAAAGTCGTTTGTTTCGTCAGGGGGAGGTCTTGCAGTTATTTACCGCGGATACAATGAAAATTTAGCCGACATCTTTGGAGTTAGGATTAGAGATCAAAACCAGCCATTTTTAAAACGTGGTCGTTCGGGTCTTCACTTTAAAAGTGATTTCATCCCTGGTTTAAAAGGGACGGCAATTCCTGATTCAATACTTCGCGATATTTCAATGTTTGATTTCGTTCATGTGGGCGACAAAAATATAATTGCAGCTACATCTTCTGGAATACCCGTGGCTTGGAATTTAAGATATGGCATGGGAAAAGTCACCTATTGGAACTCTTCTATTCTTTCAAATAGGTCTTTCCGTGGTTTCATAACGCAAACGATCGCTTCCGTCTCATCAAAATTTGTTCAACCGATAGCGAATTTTTCTGTCATTTTTATTGACGATTTCCCAACCTCTGTTCCCAATGCGGTAAAAAAGATTATATGGGACGAATTCAAAATGAACTTGGCGGAGTTTCATTTTTTAGTTTTTTATCCCGATATGCTCAAATTGTCAAACGAGTTCGGATTAAAATACACCGCAGGTCTTGTTTTCAACTACGGGGCGAGTATAACGCCACCCTTTCACTTGAATGAGTGGAGGATGGGAAAAGCAAGTGTTCTCAGCAAGGAAATTGAAGTTTCAAAAACGATAGCAAAGCAGTTCAAAATCAACCATGAGCTTGGATTCCACGGCTACAATCATACATCTCTTTTAGTTGATGATTGGGGGGACATTGAGAATATGAAAAGAGCTATAGAGTATGCTATGAAAAAGTGGAAAGAGGAAGGGCTTGGAAATCCACCTGTAACATACATACCGCCGATGAATTTAATTGATTCTGTTGGAATTCAAGCGCTTGTGCAGTCGGCTCCATCTATCAAAGTAATCGCTGGACTATACGCTGGCTTTTTTGAACTCGGTCAAAGAAGAGAATTTGGTCCAGAACCTTGGAATGGGAAATTTTATTGTATACCGAGGGTTTCAGCTGGATTTATGATTGATGATTATACGAAGGCGATAATTTTAAGTGCTATTGCGATGTTAGGCGTTTGGACACACTTTGTTCACCCGGATGATGTAATCTACACACCTGAAGAAGTTGAAAATCCTGAGCTTATAAGAAATTGGTTCAGTTTGCCATGGCGTGGGACAAAAGAAGAAGGGCTTTATTTCAAGTTTAGGAACTGGGTCAAAACTTTAAAGGCAAATTATCCTTACCTGAGGTTTATGAAGTGTGAAGATGCTTATGAAGAGATGAAAAGGTTTGACGACTTAAAAATTGAATATGAATTCTCAAACGATGAGATAAAAATCAAGGTAAATCAAAAAGATGCCTTCATCATCGTTCAGTTTGACGCAATTTATAAAGGCGTTGATGTGTTAAACGCAAACATAATTCATTATGGGCAAACATCAACTACTAACTATGTGGTGCTTAAAACCGAAAGCGAGCCCATCATTTTAAAATTAAAAACAAAAGTGACAGCTCTGGGATGAGATCTTTTGTTATGGAGTTGAAAAGCACCTTTTTCCATCTTAGTTTTAACATATCTTTCGCTTTCCTTCCTTTATTTCTTTGGGGCTATGTTTTAAGCGGAGCGGATATAACCGCGAGGTTTTGGATTGGGATTTTAATTTTACATCTCTTGATTTATCCCGGTATGAATGGAATTTACGCATATTTTAGCAAAAGAAAGGGTTTGATATCGGGGCTTTGGGACATCAAACCAGCTTCTAAATTTACACTTTTTATTTCCTTGATTTTTGTTTTGGCGGGCATTTTTACAAGTTTAAGATCAAATTGCTTCTATTCTCTGACAACCTCAGTGATTTTATTCATTTTATTTTCGCTCCCATTTACAGGTATAAAGTCAAAACCCTTCTGGGGTATTTTGGTGATCTCATTTTCTTACGCGATTGCTGGATTCGGTAGTGGATGGCTTTGTGGGAGCAACTTAAATAATTTTTTCAAAGATTTATTCAATATCGTTGGGTTCATCTCGGCGGTTACTTTTGTAGCTGGCTTCTATACTTTATCACTTGTTTACAGAATTTCGGAGGATTCCGAAAGAAAAGGGGACCACTTCATTGAGAATCTTGGGGAGAGCAGATCGTTCGGAATTGCAAAGTTAATGCTTTCAATCGCTGGGATAACCGCAACTGTTGTCGTAGCGGGAAAATTTACGCTTTATGAGTTGATCGGGGTAATACTTTATTTCTTGATCGGTTTTCTCGCTGTTGATAGGTTTGAGAAGAATTTTCATCTCCAAAAAGAGATACAAAATTACAGGACGGTTTTAAGTTTTAACATCACAAACTCAACTGTTCTCTCACTTTATCTGCTTTTTAGAATTATCGCCTCTCACTTTTTGTTTATTGATTGAATGGCGTTGTTGACGATAAGCAGAAGTTCATCAAGTTCAAAGGGTTTGGTTATCAAATAATCAACACCTCTTTTTTTAGCGTCATTCACCGTTATATCAATTCCCCATCCAGTTAACATTATAACTGGGGTATTAGCGTTTTTATCTTTTACTTCTTTCGCTATCACCCAACCGCTGAAGTCGGGAAGTGCGAGGTCTGTGACGACGAGGTCAAATTCATGGACTTTGACATATTCAAGTGCTTTTTTACCATCTCCAGCTTCTGCAATTTTACAACCAAGCCCTGTGAAAATATCCCTCAAAAGATAAAGAACTGATTCATCATCCTCAACGATCAAAACATTTAATTTTTGAATGTTTTCCATTTCTTTTCTTCCTGCTATCCCTTTGGAAGTTTTTTCTCTACTTGCTGGGAGGACAATTATAAATTTTGAGCCCTTTCCAAGTTCACTCTCAACGAGGATTTCTCCGTTATGGCTTTTGATGATCTCATAAGCTATTGAAAGCCCAAGCCCTGTGCCAGATGAACCTTTGGTCGTGAAGAACGGCTCAAAAATCCTTGTCATTGTCTCCGAATCCATGCCAATTCCCGTGTCGGATATATAAATTGCAACTTTCTCATTATTTATGTTGTAAATTCCAACGGTCAACTTTCCACCATTTGGCATCGCTTCAATTGCGTTTAAAATTATATTCACAATCGCTTCCCTAAGCTCAGATGCGTTTGTAATTCCCATTAATCTATCTTCGGGAAAATCCTTGACTATCTCGTATTTGACGCCCTTCAATTCCGCTTCGTCTTTCCATTTTGATTTTGTAATTTCAAGTGCATCCTCAATTATATTTGCAAGGTCAAGGGGGATAAGGTTTGGATGTGTCCTTGGTTTTGAAAATTCCCTTAAACGAGAGATGACCCTGCTTGCGTCTTGCCCTGCTTTTTCAATTAATTCAATTTCTTTTAAAAGCGATTCATCTGTTAATTTGGTTTTAAGAAGTTGCGCTCTGCCGAGGATAGCGCTCAAAAAATTGCTTAATGTATGAACTATACCACCAGCAAGCTGACCAAGCGTCCTCATCTTTTCGGTCAAAAGGAGCTGCTGATGAACTCTTTTTAATTCCTCATACGCCTGACGGAGCGATTTCTCGGACTCTTGAAGTTCAATAAAGTATCTGACCCTTTCAATCGCCACCGCTGATTGATTTGCTATTTGCTCAATGAACGGAATCTCCTCATCAATTTCAAAATCACCACTTATCTGTAATGTCATAACCCCAAGTACTTTACCCCTTGAAAACATCGGCGTGCTTAATATAAAACCACCAGTTTCACTCTCATCAATGAAAAGGTTATATGGCGATGGAATATCCTTCCCTGAATATCTCACACACTTGGTTTTCTTCTCGTAAATTAACTCCTTCCACAACTCATGCGACTTTATGCTGAAACGATAATTCGGATAGGAAATCATAACTCTTCTTCCGTGGATTAAGTAAACATGGGCAAGCCCTTTTAACTGCTCCATCTCTTCGTCGTAGATATCAATGAAAAAACTTTCAACGGGTATAACTTTAACTATGTGATCGTATATTGATTTAACAACTTCATCAATCGTCATGGCAGATGAAAGTTCGGAGCTAAAACTGTGAAGGATTTTAATCTCACTTAAAGTTTTTTGTAACTTTTCCTCTGCTATTTTTCTCTCCGTTACATCGTGCATGACACCTTGGATATACTTAACATTTCCGTTTTCGTCTCTAACAACCGACCAATAAATGCTGATCCATTTCACTTGTCCATCCTTTCTTACGATCCTGAACTCTGTGACCCTCGGAAGCTCGCCTGTTTTGAACGCTTGGTAATTCGCCCTAAGAAGTCGCCAATAATCTTCCGGATGGACGAGATTTTTAGCCCTTACAAAACCATTTAGAAATTCCTCGGCTGTGTATCCGGTTATAGAGTAGCAAGATGGTGTTATATAAATGAAGTTATAATTTGAGTCAACAGCGAAGACGACATCGTTAAGGGCTTCAAGGATTGAGCTACTAATTGATGAGAGATGTTCACCGCCCATAATCAAACTTCTTTAGTTTTCTCTACGAGAGCAATTTACAAAAATATCTTTCGCTTATCAAGTTTTAGAGCATTTGTCATTTTCAATCGCTTTGTTTAAATTTTTGAAAAAATTGAGCGGTTGCGGATGAGCTTAATTGTGAGTGTTTCTGGGGTTAGAGGAGTTATTGGGGATACTTTAACGCCATATGAGATTATTCGTTTCACGGGCGCATTTGCAAAATTTTGCTCCGGGGGAAAGATAATGGTCGGTAGAGACACGAGGATTCACAGCGAGATGATCTCAAAAATTGTCGTTGGAACATTGCTTTTTATGGGTTGTGAAGTTGTTGACCTAGGTATTTGTCCAACTCCAACCATTCAACTTGCCGTTGAACATTCCGACTCGGATGGCGGTGTGATGATAACCGCAAGTCACAACCCAAGCGAATGGAACGGTTTAAAATTTTTATCTTCAGAGGGCATCTTTCTAACGCCAGAGCAACATAAAAAATTCATTGAGATAGCAAAAAGTGGCAATTTTAATTTTGCGAAATGGAACAAAATTGGAAAACTCATCAACGATGAAACATTTATTGAACAGCACATTGAGAGAATTTTAAAAATTGATTTCATTGACCTTGAGAAAATCAGGTCACGAAATTTCAAGGTTGTCGTTGATTGCATAAATGGTGCTGGCTCAAAAATTGTACCGATGCTTCTTGAAAAGTTCGGTTGCGAGGTCATAAAATTAAACTGCGATGGGAATGGGATTTTCACCCATGAACCCGAACCACTGCCAGAAAATTTAACTGAACTTTGTGAAACCGTGAGGAAAACGGGTGCAGACCTTGGCATCGCTGTTGACCCGGACGCTGACCGTGTTGTTTTTGTTACTGAAAAGGGAGAACCCTTTGGTGAAGAATATACGGTAGTTCAAGCGGTAAAAATCGCTCTTGAAAAGAAGAAAAGTTTACCAGAAAAAAATATCGTTGTAAATCTATCAACTACAAAAGCGGTTGATGAAATAGCGAAAAAATACGGGGCAAATGTTTACAGAAGCCCCGTTGGAGAGATAAATGTCGTGATGAAAATGAAGGGGACGAAAGCGATAATTGGTGGTGAAGGGAGTGGTGGGGTAATCCTGCCAGATGTTCACTATGGAAGGGATTCTCTCGTTGGAATCGCACTAATTTTGCAAAACCTTGTTGAATTTGGTGGGAAAATCTCGGAGTTCAAGGAATCGCTACCGAAGTTTGAAATGGTGAAAGAGAAAATTAACATCGCTGGTGTCAACCCAGATGAAATTTTGAAGAAGGCAATTGAGCTGTTCAAGAAATCGGAGATCAACACGGAGGATGGCGTGAGAATTGATTTTGAAGACGCCTGGATTCACATCAGGAAATCAAACACCGAGCCGATTTTGAGAATTATATCCGAGGCGAGAACAAAACAGGATGCGGAAAATCTCGTTAAGAAATTAAAAATGGAGTTACATTTGTGATACTTGCAAAGGTAACAGGGACGATAGTCGCAACACAAAAAAACGAGAATTTAAAACCGTATAAAATTCTGGTGATTCAACCAATTGATTTGAATGGCAATTTCATAGGTAGAGATATGTTAGCGCTTGATATGGTTGATGCCGGGATTGGAGATACAGTTATAGCGCTTCAGGAAGGAACCTCAGCAAGACAAATACTTGGCAGGGATGATGTCCCAGTTCATACACTTGTAATAGCAGTAGTTGATGGAATTGAAATAAAGGAAGATGGAAATGAAAGTTGAGGTAAAGCATCTTCTACAACTGATGACAATCCCAGGGATTGGTTCAAACAGGATAAGAAACCTTATAAATCATTTCAAGGAGACGGAGCTTATATTCAAAGCGACGCCCTTTGAGCTCTCAAGGGTTGAGGGGATAAATAAAACGCTTGCGAAGAAAATTTTTAAATTAAGGGAACAAAATTCAAAATTTGTGGATGACCAGCTTTCAAAGGCGGACAAACTAAAAGTTAAAGTCATCACCTTTTGGGACGATTCTTACCCGGAGCTTTTGAGGAAAATTTACGACCCACCGGTTATACTTTTCGTTCGTGGAGAATTAAAGCCAGAGGATAAATTTTCAATTGCGATTGTCGGGACAAGGACTCCGACAAATTATGGGAAGATGATGTGTGAAAAGTTTGCGACCGAGTTAGCGAAGATGAACTTGACAATCGTAAGTGGTTTTGCTCGCGGGATTGACACAATCGCACACCTTTCAGCTTTGAAGTCAGGTGGTAGAACCATTGCAGTCCTTGGTTCAGGGGTTGATTACATTTATCCACCGGAAAATAGAAAAATAGTTGAAAGCGTCCTCTCAAATGGTGCTATTGTCTCTGAATTCCCCATGGGAACGAAGCCGGATGCGATGAACTTCCCAAGAAGAAATAGAATAATAAGCGGTATGTCAATAGGTGTTTTAGTGGTTGAAACGAGCAAAACAGGCGGTGCGATGATAACAGCAGAATTCGCAAACGACCAAAACCGTGATGTCTTTGCCATCCCGGGAAACATTGACAGCATAAAGAGTCAGGGGACGAATTTTTTGATAAAACAAAATAAAGCAAAGCTTACAGAAACGGTTGATGACATAATTGAAGAAATACGCCCGTTGATACATCCGATTTTGAAAACTGAACCACCCAAACCGAAGGTTGAGCTCAATGTCTTTGAAGGGAAAATTTTTGATGTCCTATCACCTTCCCAACCTCTACATGTGGATAAAATAGCTGAACTTTCAGGTCTTTCCATAACGGATACGCTCGTTCATCTTCTGTCGCTTGAATTTAAAGACCTTGTGATTCAATTACCGGGCAAACTCTTCGTTAAAAAAATTTAAGCCCTCTCTTTCCGAGAGGGCTTTTTAGGATGTGCTTTTTACCAGCACCTGTGCAATCTCAAACCAAATCCCGGTTTACCTCTGCGCCCCAAACCAAGACCCCAATAAAATTTCTCCTTCAAAATTTTCCTCTGCTCCGGTGTGAGGACTTGCTGAACGCTAAGCCAATGATTAATCCTTAATTTAGTAAGCTCGTTCACATAACCAGCTATCTCGTTTGCCTTTTTATCAATCGCTGACTTGTCCAGTTTCTCGGCGGAGAGAAGCTCTTGTAGTTCAATTCTTGCTTTACTTAACTTCCCGATGAGTTCAGCTTGCGATTTTCTAAATTCAAAGGACAACGACTCAAGTTTTGATTTCTGTTCATCAGTGAGTTTAAGTTCTTCAACAATTTTCGCTCTGTTCCACCACCGCGGGATTCCATCGTCTGGAACTCCCCTGAACCTCGGTCCAAAAAATTGTGCTTGTGCTAAAGAACCAAAGAATATCAGCAAAAGTGCTGTGATTATTACTTTCGGCTTCATTTCGCCCTCCAAAAATTGTTTTTGTTTTGCTTTTTCGTCTTCACTAAATTAGATGTGATTTAAATCAAAGTGGTTTAATGAGGTGAAAATTTTTTACGCAAAATATATCCTTCCGGTGACATCAGAAGTAATTGAAGATGGCGCAGTTGTAATTGAGGGGCGAAAGATAGTTGACTTTGGAAAGAGAGAGGAAATTGAGTTTAAATTCAAAGATGTTGCGAGAAGAGAAATTGATTTAAAAAATGCGTTGATAATGCCCGGGTTCGTCAACGCACACACTCACCTTGAACTTTCCGACTTCAAAATAGAGAAAGTGAACGACTTCAAAGAATGGCTTTGGGAAATCGTGCTTAGGAAAGATAAAAAATACGCTCCAAAATGGTATGACGAGTTTAATTTCATTGTCTCGTTCCTTGAAAGAAGATGGTTAAGAAAAATTTACAGGGCGCTTCAAGAAATTATAACCTCAGGGACAATCGCCATCGGTGATGTGACGAACACGGGGGAGCTTGTAACGCGTCTTGTCAGTTTGCCTTTGAGGGTTCATATCTTCGTTGAGTTGATCGCTTTTTCAGATGAGAAAGCACTCCAAGTTTTTGAAAAGCTTAAATCAAATTTAAATGACATAACTGCCGTAATTGAAAGACATAACTACCAAAATAAATTCCGTCTATCTTTTTCAGCCCATGCTCCTTATTCTGTTTCCGAGCGACTTTTTAAATTGATCAAGGATTTCAACGGCGAAAGAAAAACAAGCGTTCATCTTGCCGAGCCGATTGAGGAGATTGAATTTATAAAACATGGAACTGGATTTTTCAGGGACTTTCTCACGAAAAGAGGGAGTTTCAACTCGGGATGGCAACCGCCAGGGAAATCGCCAGTTAAATATCTTGATGATATTGGTTTTCTTGATGAGAACACGCTCGCTGTTCATTGTGTAAATGTTGATGACGAGGACATTCAAATTTTATCCTCAAGAAATGTAAGCGTTTGCACTTGCCCGAGGAGTAATTTCTTTTTGAAAGTTGGAAAGGCACCGTTGAGAAAATTTCTTGACAATGGTATAAATGTTTGCCTTGGGACGGACAGCAAGGCGAGTAACAATGATCTTAACATACTTAACGAACTTAGATTTGCAAGGGAATACTATCGGGATGTATCCGACGAGGAATTGATAAAAATTGCAACGATTAATGGTGCAAAGGCGCTTGGGTTTGACATGATCGGGAGCATTGAAAAGGGAAAGGATGCGGATTTGATTTATTTTACTATACCGAAAGATTTAAAAAAGAGCGAAATTTACGAGTTCATTTTCAGTTCAAGTTTATGTGGTCGTTTGATTTAATTCTTCAAAAGCGAGCGCCCCTGCGCCCAAAATCCCTGCCCTGTTTCCAAGTTGGCTTGGTATCACAATCGCTTTCTCTGCTATTGGCTTAAGAGCTCTTGATTTGACGGTTTGATTCATTGCATCAAACAGGACTTTTCCTGCTTTCGCAACACCGCCACCTACGATTGCAACATTTATGTCAAATAGATTCATCACAGATGCAAGCATAACCCCGACATAAAATCCAGCTTTTTTCCAAACATTTATTGCAAACTCATCACCTTGCTCTGCTGCAAGTGAAATTATATAAGGTTCAATTTTTGAGAGGTCTCCGTTTACTAGTTCAATTATTTTTGAGTTCGGGTTATTTTCAAGCTCTTTTGCAACCCAAGCCGAAAGATACCTTTGCCCGACATATGACTCAACGCATCCGTAATTTCCACAATTACATTTTGGACCTTCAAAGTTTATTGAGACATGCCCAATTTCCCCAGCTCCGCCTGTTGGTCCGCGATAAATTTTACCGTCAATTATAATTCCGCCACCTATTCCGGTTCCAAGCGTCACCATTATAAAGTTTGGGTGTTCTCTCCCGGCGCCAAATTTAGCTTCGCCGATTGCTGCAACATTTGCGTCGTTATCAACTACGGTTTTAATGTTCGTTTCTCTTTGAACTTCTTGCGCAAGATAGACAACTCCCCAACCAGGAAAGTTCGGCGGATACTTAACAGCCCCAGCTGGATCAACCTGCCCAGGTGCGCCAATCCCAACACCAAAGATTTCCCCAAAGTCAAATTCTTCGCTAAGTTTTCTTACTACTTTTGAAATTTGAATGACCACATGCTCAGGTCCTTTTTCAGCTTCGGTTGGGATTGAATCCTCAAGTAGAATATTACCGAAGCTATCAACTACGCCTGCTTTGATAAATGTCCCGCCAAGGTCAACTCCGATAACGAACTTATCCATTTTGTTCATTTTTTAATTTGTTTTCGCTTTTGCCATAAAGATTCAAGCCGTTCCTTTAAAATTTTTTCCCTGCCGAGTTCGGTCGGCTTGTAATAAATTTTATCCCTAAGTTCGTCTGGCAAAAATTGCTGTTCAACAAAATGTCCAGGGAAATCGTGGCTATATTTGTAGTCCCTGCCGTAACCGAGCTCCTCCATTAACTTTGTGGGGGCATTTCTTAAATGAAGTGGCACGGGCAGATCGGGAAATTTTTGTGCATCTTCAATTGCTTCTTCAATTGCAAGGTAAGCGGAATTACTTTTTGGACAACTTGCAAGATAAGTTGCAACCTGAGCAAGTATTATTCTCGCTTCAGGCATTCCAACATAATCAACCGCCGTGAAACAACTAGTCGCAAGTGTAAGAGCGTATGGCTCAGCGTTACCGATGTCTTCACTTGCAAGTATTATCATACGTCTTGCTATAAATTTGGGGTCTTCGCCAGCAAGAAGCATCCGTGCAAGCCAATAAACCGCCCCATCGGGGTCACTACCTCGGATACTTTTTATAAAAGCTGAAATCATATTGTAATGCTCTTCCCCAGCCCTGTCATATTTAAAATGCCTTCTCTGAAACGCTTCAGATATTATCTCCTTAGTTATCAAAATCCGCCCGTTCTCATCAGGTGCTGCCAATTTCGTAGCTATCTCAAGCGCGTTCAACATCACTCTGGCATCGCCACCAGAATAAAGAAAGAGAAGATTTCTATCCTCAATTTCAATTTTGAACTTTGATAAAACCTCATCCTTCGTCAAAGCCCTTTCAAGTATTGCGTTAAGCTCCCTGACACCGAACGGCTCAAGGACAAAAACCTGACACCTTGATAAAAGCGGAGATATTATTTCAAATGATGGATTTTCAGTTGTGGCACCAATAAGAACAATTGTCCCATTTTCAACGCTATTCAAAAGGACACTCTGCTGTGCCTTATTGAACCTGTGTATCTCATCAATGAAAAGTATTGTCCTTCTGTCATAGTATTTTAGGTCACTCTCGGCTTTCTCAATTATCTCTTTAAGTTCCTTCGTCCCAGATAGAACTGCGTTTATCTGATAAAAGTTAGCATTTACCATCTCGGATATGATTTTAGCAAGGGTTGTCTTTCCAACCCCAGGTGGACCCCAAAGTATCATTGATTGAATTTGACCTGTCTCAATCATAACCCGAAGCGGTTTCCCAGGACCAATTATATGTTCTTGACCGATGAATTCATCAAGCGAACGAGGTCTTATTCTATCTGCAAGCGGTGGGAGTGTTTTTTGTTGTTTCATTTTCGGAGCGATTTCATAAGTTACTTTTCTTTTATCCTAAAAATTTCTTCACCCTCTTTCACCATCCCATATTTCTCGCGAGCTATTTTCTCAATGGCTTTTGGATTTGTCTCTAACTCGTGGATTTTTTTTCTAAGTTGCTCATTTTGCATCTGGAGCAACTCAATTTCCTTTTTCAACTTTCTGCTTTCAAATTCAAGTTTAATTCTCTGAACAAGACCCTTTTTCGCAAAGAGAAGATAAAAGACCAGCGCGAGAATAACAGCACTAAAAAACAGGTTGGCGGGATTTGAAAAAAATCGCCTCATCTAAAAACAATCAATTGTTTTCATCTGCGTTGAAGTTATAAAATTCGCTTGAAAATTTCAATTAAAGTTCTTATCATTTGATTAAATTTTGTTCTTTAAAAACAAAACAAGGAGGTCTAATGGCGAAAAGAGAACGCTGGGGAACTAGAATTGGACTTATCCTTGCGATGGCTGGAAATGCTGTTGGACTCGGGAACTTTCTCCGATTTCCAGTTCAAGCTGCACAAAATGGCGGTGGCGCCTTTATGATACCATATTTTACCGCTTTCCTTTTGCTCGGAATCCCATTGATGTGGGTTGAATGGGCTGTCGGAAGATACGGCGGAAAATTCGGACACGGAAGCGCACCGGGAATGTTTGACGCAATGTGGAAAGCCCCAATATCAAAATATCTCGGTTCAATTGGACTCTTTATATCAACCGTCATAATGGTTTATTACACATACATTGAATCCTGGACCCTCGCTTTCAGCTTCTTTTCTATTACAAAAGCATACTTCGGTGAAACAACATTTGAAGCGATGGGTAGCTTCTTGAGAAGTTATCAGGGAATAGAGAAAAATTATTTCCAAAGCATTTTACCAGCTTATCTTTTTATGTGCTTTACGCTTTTGATTAACTTTTCTATACTCTATCGCGGGATTTCACGCGGGATAGAACTTTTAGCGAAAATAGCAATGCCAACACTTTTTCTGTTTGCGATAATCCTTGTTATAAGGGTTGTAACGCTTGGAACACCCGACCCAGTTAATTATCCTGATCGGAGCGTTGAAAGTGGTTTTGCCTTCATTTGGAATCCCGATTTTTCAAAACTTGGAGATGCGAAAATTTGGCTCGCTGCTGCAGGTCAAATCTTTTTCACCCTGAGCGTCGGAATGGGAACACTTCAAGCATATGCGAGTTATCTTAGGGAAAGCGATGATATTGCTTTGAGTGGACTTTCAACTGCTGCAACAAATGAATTTGTTGAAATAATCCTTGGTGCAAGCATTGCAATTCCAGTTGCTGCTGCTTTCTTTGGAATTGAAACAACCCAGGAAATTGCAAAGGGAGGGGCTTTCAACCTTGGCTTCGTCTCAATGCCGATAATCTTCCAAAAACTTCCTTTCGGTGAATTCTTCGGTTTCCTCTGGTTCTTACTCCTTTTCTTTGCAGGGATAACATCATCGGTTGCAATGGCTCAACCCCTGATCGCCTTCTTAAAAGAAGAGTTCGGAATATCCCATGGTAGAGCAACCGCAATAATTGGATTCAGTGTCTTTATATGCATACAATTTGTTGTCTTTTTCCTCAAGCATGGCTTCCTTGATGAGATGGACTACTGGGCTGGAACATTTGGACTTGTGATATTTGCTTTGTTTGAAATAATAATTTTCGCCTGGATTTTTGGAATGAAAAAGGGATGGGCTGAAATTGTAAAGGGTGCTGACATAAAAGTCCCCAAAATTTTCTACTACATCATAAAATATATCACTCCGCTTTACCTTCTTTTCATAATGGTAAACTGGCTCATTCAAGATGCAATTCCAACATTATTGATGAAAGGCGTTAACCCGGAAGATGTGCCTTATAGATGGGGAGCAAGGGTCTTGATGCTTTTGATTTTCCTTGCTATAGTTTTAATGGTCAGAGCAGCTTGGAAAAACCATGAAAAAACAAAAATCGGATAAAAACAATGAAATTTACAACCGAGGGAATCATTTTCATGACGCTCGCTTGGGGAGTTGTCATAACTTTGACAATTTATTGTTTTTCCAAGGTTTTGAAAACAAAGACAAGATATGATAACAACGAAAATGACGAATAAACTAAAAAAGCCCGGGCTAAAACCCGGGCTTTGTCTTTATTTGAGCAACATCATCTTTCTTGTCTGCACAAACTTACCCGCCTTCATCACATAGAAGTAAACACCAGATGAAACAAACGCACCATTTCTATCCGTCCCATTCCAGCGAACTTTATACTTCCCGGGTTGCAATGTCTCATTTATAAGCGTTGCAACTTCTCTGCCGAGAACATCATAAATTTTTATCTCAACATTAGAAACTATCGGGATTGAAAATTCAATATCTGTTGAAGGATTGAACGGGTTAGGATAGTTCTGTGCGAGATAGAACTCCTTTGGTATTTCATCTGTTGCGATCCGAACCTTGGTTGGCTTCGGTGCTTCGCGTATTTCAATTGCATCAGCTCTTATGACAAAACTATCAACCTTTGCTCTATTCACAAGCGAATCAGCATAGTAAGCATTCACAAGCGCTGTATCGTTTTCAAGTCGGATGTAACCAAAAATCGCTGTCTGTTTTGAACCCATTGTGAAGTCGCGTCCACCACGCCTAAATTGGAATCTGCCAAGGTAAATTCTTTCAACGCCATTTTGACTGACAATTACTGTTTCGGGTTGAGCCCCACCTTGCTGATAGATTAAATATCTCGCCCTTGGCGTTGAATTCGTCGCAGCAAGTCCAGTCCTAGCATAAACATCAAAGCTATCAACCTCCAAACCACCCTCCCTCAATGGAATAAATGGATACCACTCAGCAAAGGCGTTCGGGGCACCATAAATATAAGCAAGTAATCTTGAATTGTTCATACCGCTTCCAACAATCCTGTTCCACTTATCATATGTCGTGTCAAGAGGTGGATAAACATAATCAACGATGCTGGGCTGTGCATAAAATTCACCCTCAACATCATTATCAGCGTAAATTAGCGTTCCCCTGCCTGTTCCAGTGAACCTAATCGTAAGGACGCTATCAAACTTTGAATTTGAAACAATGAAAAGCGTATCAACATATGTCTTCATATCCCGAGGCGCAAACTCAACGACAAGGTTAAACTTACCATTTATCGCCGGAAGCTCAAGCGGTAACCTTGGCATGTTTATTATCTTGAAAATGCCCGTCGTGTCATTAAAACGAATTTCATAAATCCAGAGCGACTTTTCACCATTACTTCCTATCGTTATCGTCTGCCTATAATTCCCAACTATCTCCCTCTCCAACGGGTCAATTGAAACCTCACCAAAGCTAAAACTCCGCGAAACAACAGTGATCTGCGGATGTGTCGGGACTTTCCTAACCCTTAATAGATCAGTTCTGAGAAAGTCATTTGATGCTTGACCAGGATTGCTGAAAATTACCTTTGTCGGTCCGCCTGGGTTTAATTTGAAGGTGTATCCAGGTCCACCTATTTGTGCCCATACAAGGGCAGTTGTTATCTGACGTTCATTAAATCCAGTAACCCTTTGGGTATCGGCAAAAAATGGAGTTATAACATCAATCTGCGCAGCTGTAGCTGCATTAGACGAGCCAGCAGGTCCACTATACTCAAGTATATAGTCACCACCAAGTGTATCCGGAATCACAAACTGATAAAGTGCTTGAGGAATCTCCGCCGTTCCAGTGTAAACTCTACTATATCTGTTGCCTCCAGGGATAGGGAATGGATAAGTGCTTGCGACTGAATTAAGCCATCCAGTCGGTGTCTCCTGGTATAAAACTTGGTCTCCGCCCGGGGCTCTCCAATGTGGTTCTGTCCCATCGCTTGCGTTCATAATGAAGTTATAGTTCAATCCCTGACCGGCAACATGAAGATAAGCAACTGGTTCTTCAGGATCGTCGCTTTCAATGGCAAGTGAATCTACAACAAACTCCTCCTGATAAGGTCTGAAAACAACTGTTAGGTCATAATAACTTCCAGGTTGTATCCTTATCGGCATCGGGTCTTCAGTGTAAAATCTTCCCGTATGTCCATAAACATTATAAATCGTCAAAACACTATCACCAAGATTAAACAGCCGAACTTTCTTTTCTGCTGTCTCACCGATTGTCACCTCCGGGAACACTTCGCCAACTCTGTAAAGCCCGAAGTGATCTGCGTTTGGTCTTGTAGAATCAGGCGTTGTCGTCTCCCATGGGTTTCCTTTCATCCTGCGACCGAATTCAAGATCGCGAGGAAGATCGCTTCTCAGAACTCTTACAGCATCAACCCTCAAAAACGCTGGCGTTAAAGTATCGGCTCCAATTGTTACGATCACTGGTGCTCCTGCATTTAATCTTAAAATCGTAAGTGGATACCAAGAACCATCAGCGCCACTTTGAGTTGGATTCCACAAACCAGCAGACTGTAAAGTTGGCAATCCAGCACCATTTAGCATTTGGTTATGCCTTAAAGAATCAGCATATACACCTTCACCAAATCTTTCAACCGTAACATAACAATTTGGAGACGCATTGCCACTTTGTTGCAAATAGTAATAAAGGATGTAGTAATCGTCTTTGTCAAGGATGTTGTTCTGCGTTTGTGTTGGGATATTGAAGATATACCGTGCCCAAGCACCCGATGGGCTTCCAGCTGTGTAAGGTGTTCGCCTGTGGTCTGGACCAACATTTGCAGATCCAGTATTTGTAAACCAACCTGGACCTGGCTGACCGCTTGCGACTGTATTCGGCTCTTTCTCGTAGTAACCATCCGTTGAATCACGATCAACCTCCCAATTGGCTGATGTTCCAGCTAAATTCGGCGTGTTATCTACTGTGAACCACTTATACTTTGCTGTATCAAGCGGTGCCCATTGTGCCAATCCCCTGCCAGACATAAAGAGCAGGAGAACCACTAATATAAGTGTAATTTTCCTCATAACTGATCACCCTTAATTTTGTTTTTATTTACGGTAAAGAGTTAAACGAATTATCCCGGGCTTGCCGAGAAATCTGTCAAGCCCAACTGGGATAACCTTGTAATACACCCAGATGCTATCCTCAACAAATTTTGGTATCGTTGAATCGGAATAAGCTGGAACTTTCACCGGTGGTTGAAGGAAAGAATAATTCCCACCGGCTGTATCCCTCAAAGCCCTGTAGACCTCCCACTCCCTTAAATTTCCATTATCGTCATAACTCCATCTTAATTGAACAAGAATTTTCCCTGTTCTCGTCGTATCAACTGAAGCACTTAAATTTTTAACTTCTGGAACCCTATTAAAATGAGTCGGGGTGGGCAGGTCGCGTGGCTTATCACAGCTATAAAACAGCAAGATCGGGAATAGAAGCAGATTAACAATTCTGAGGGATTTGCAAAGCATCCAGACGAAATTTTTGTTTTGTCCTCGCAAGCAAGTTACTTTTTCAATTTTAAAAAAGCAAGCATTTTCAACAGAAAAAATAGCATTTTAAAAAATTCCCTTTTTGAAAATCAAACCCGCTATGCGTAAATTAATTTCGTATATCAAACAAATCAAAGCCGAAAATGACTGAGCGACTTTATTACACCGACAGTTACACAACAAAGTTTAAAGCCAAAGTCGTTGATATAAAAAATGTAAACGGGAAAATTGCTCTCCTCCTTGATAAGACCTACTTTTACCCCACATCTGGCGGTCAAGAACACGACACTGGATATATAAACACCGCGAAGGTGGTTGATGTTCTTCTTTCTGAAGATGAAGAGGTTCTTCACATAATTGAAGGTGAAATATCAACCGGAGAGGTTGAGTGCACAATTGATTGGGAGCGAAGGTTTTCAAACATGCAACAACACACAGGGCAACACATACTTTCAAGGGCATTTGAAATTTTGTTTAGTTGCGAAACCGTTTCCTCACGACTCGGTGATGATATTGGAACGATTGACCTTGACGCTGTAGATCTAAATTACGATAAAATCCACGAAGTAGAGGAACTTTCAAATAAAATCGTTTGGGAAAACAGAGAGGTTAAAATTCACTTGATCAACGCTTCTGAAGTATCAAAATTTCCGCTTAGGAAACCACCAAAAGTATCCGGAACGATAAGGATAATTGAAGTTAAGGATTTTGACTTTTCACCCTGCGGTGGGACCCATGTATCAAGGACTGGGGAAATCGGTCTGATAAAAATAAGGCGATGGGAAAGAGTTAAGGGAGGACTTACACGGGTTGAATTCGTCTGCGGAATCAGAGCTTTAAGGGATTTTCAAAACAAAAATAAAATCTCAAATGAATTGGTTTCAATTTTAAGCGTCCCTGAAGTGGAACTCCCAGCTCAAGTCAACAAGATTCTTGATCTACAAAAAGAAAAACAGAAGTTGATAAACTCTTTGACCGAGAGAATAATTGATTTTGAAGCCGAGAAACTGCTCCAAAGTTCAGAAAAGATAAACGGAATAAATTTTGTGATCGCAAAATTTGAGAACAGATCTGTTAACGAGTTGAAAATTTTTGCAAGGAAATTTTTAAACCTGCCAAACACTGTTTCTATCCTTGGTTCAAAAACTGATGGAGCAAATGTAATTATGACAAGGTCACCTGAAGTTGAAATTGACTTAAGAGAGATTTTGAAAGAGGTTTTATCTGTAACTGAAGGAAGAGGTGGGGGGAAAGCGGACTTTGTGCAATGTGGTGGCTCAGCTGAAAATTTTGAAAAAATGTTTGACATAAGCGTTGAAAAATTGAAAACAAAGATTTCCTAAACTATGCCCGGGGATTATATCTGTGCTCATATCATAGTAAAAGGACTTGTTCAAGGTGTTGGCTTTAGATGGTTCGTCCAAAAACACGCAAATCATCTCGGTTTAAACGGCTGGGTCAGAAACCTATCAAACGGTGATGTTGAAATTGAAGTTGAAGGAGAACGCTCGCTCGTTGAAGAACTTATAAAACTTGTCAAAGTCGGACCAAGATACGCCCAAGTTGAAGATGTCCAAATAAACTGGAAACCATACGAGGGCAAATACAAATCATTTGAAATAAAAGGTTGGTATTGAATTGAAGGTTGGCATCGGTTATGACATACATCCGCTTGTGAAGGGAAGAAAACTTTATATCGGTGGGGTTGAAATCCCCTCAGAAAAGGGCTCGCTTGGACATTCCGACGGCGATGTCTTGATACACGCTATTTGCGATGCATTGCTTGGAGCAATGGGCACTGGAAATATTGGAGAACTTTTTCCCGACACCGATGAAAAATTTAAAGACGCAAAAAGTGAAATCTTTTTAAAACAAGTCAAAAAAATTCTTGATGAAAATAACTTTGAAATCTTGAACATTGACTCAACCGTCATACTTGAAGATGTCAAGCTCTCGCCTTTCGTCAAAGAGATAAAGGGAAGATTAAGCGAGATACTTGAAATTCAACCCGATAAAATTTCCATCAAGCCGAAAAGAAATGAAAAGTTTGATTCGCTTGGAAGAGGTGAGGCGATCGCTTGCTTTGCCATCGTCTTGATAAAACCAAAGGGAGATTTAAATGGAGATAAAAGAAATTCTTGACCTCGTCTTGAGGGTTGATAATATCTGGATTTACGCTTTGATTTTCTTCTTCGCATACATTGAAAACATCTTCCCACCGTCACCGAGCGATGTCGTGATCGTTTTTTGCGCTTCCCTTTCAGGGCTTGGCAAAACCGATTTCACACTCACGCTTATATCCGCAGTCGTTGGAAGCACATTGGGATTTATGACGATGTATTTCATCGGAGATAAATTTGGGGACGAAATAATTGAAAAGGGGAAGATAAAGTTTATAAATCCAGCCAATGTCAAAAAAGTTGAAAAACTTTTCTCAAAGTTTGGGTATTTCTTGATCATCATAAATAGATTCCTCGCCGGGACGAGAGCATTCGTTGCCTTCTTTGCTGGGCTTGGTGAATTTGACCCGAAAAAATCAATCCTGCTTTCACTCATCAGCGCTTTGATTTGGTATTCAATACTTGTAACAGCAGGGAAAATGCTCGGGGAGAATTGGGAAATAATTGCAAATATCATTTCAAGCTACAGCAAAATCATAACGATCACCCTAACATTGCTTTTGATATTTTACATTGCTAGAAATTTTTTAAAAAGCAAAAAGAGATGAAACTTGCTTCAAGAGATAATCAAACTTGACAAAGGTATTTTCTACCTTCTCAACGGTCAGATTTCAAATCCCGTCCTTGATGTGATCATGCCATTTGTGACGAGCGATTTCAATTTAAGAGTTTTTCTTGTCATTTTATGGCTATATTTCATCTTTTTTGGTGGCAGAAAAGGGAGAACCCTTGCGTTGCTTTTGATACCTGCAGTTGCCTTGAGCGATATTTTAAGCAGTCATATAATTAAACCACTTATCGGAAGGATAAGACCTTGTCATGAGCTTGAAGGGGTGCGTTTACTTGTCGGATGCGGAAGTGGGCTATCGTTCCCATCAAGCCATGCGGTGAACAGCTTCACAACGGCGACGCTTATCTCAAAATTTTACCGAAATCTTCGCATCTATCTCTTTTCGCTTGCTTCGCTTATCGCTTTTTCAAGAATTTATGTCGGCGTCCATTATCCGTTAGATGTAATATCCGGGGCTATAATCGGGCTTGGGGTTGGAATTTTAATTACATCACTCTGGAACACAGTTGAAAATTATGTCTGGCGAAAACAAAAATTGAACTCAAAAAGTGAGAAAAATTTTAAATGAAAAATTCCTCCTTGCACTCACCGGAGCTGTTTTACTTTCGGCTTCCTTTCCACCATTGAAGTTTGGATTCCTCGCAACTGCTGGTTTCGTCCCAATTTTTTTTCTGATTGACAAAATTGAGAACTACAAACAACTTTTTCGCTATTCATATATCTTCTTCTTCTTTTTTAATCTTTTTACACTCTACTGGGTAGGCGGATGGTCAAAAGAAGCAGACCCATTCCTCATGGTCGGTTGCGTCCTGTTGATTTTAATTCACCCCATTTTGTTCTTCCTCCCAATATGGTTTTATATGTTCATCAAAAGAAATCTTGGCAAAAATTTTCATCTGTTAACTTTTCCGTTCGTCTATGTTCTATTTGAGTATTTTAGGTCAACGACGGAACTCGCTTTCCCATGGCTTACGCTCGGAAATACACAGACATATTACATTGAAAAAATTCAATTCATTGAGTTCACAGGCGTCTACGGACTCTCGTTTCTCCTTCTTATCGTCAATATCCTTTTCTATCTTTCGCTTAAAAAACTGCGCTTCAAATACTTTCTACTTGCTGTTTTAATCTACATACTGCCCAATTTTTACGGTGCTCTTGTTCTGAAAAATTCAGAAACAAAAAGTTTTAAGAAAATAAAAGTCGGTTTGATCCAGCCCAACATAAATCCTTGGTTGAAATGGGAGGGGACTTTATCCGAGCAAATAGAACTTTATCTTGGGATGACGAATGAGATAATTAAAGAAAATCCAAATGTTGAGTTGATAGTTTATCCCGAAACCGCTATAACATATTTTTTCCTTCTACCACAATATCGCTACCATTTCAATTTTTTCAAAAGTGAAATTGATAGGCTAAATGTCGCTATTTTGACAGGGTTTCCCGATGCAAAATTTTATGACGATCCATCTCAAGCGCCACCAAGTAGTCATCTGATAAAGGAGACGGGACAAAGATATGACGCCTTTAACTCAATGGGACTTTTCCTCCCGAATTCGGATGAAGTTCAAAAATACGCGAAGATAATTCTTGTCCCCTTCGGGGAGCGATTACCTTATGCGGATACATTTCATTTTTTGATTGAACCGCTTCAATGGGGCGTTGGCATAAGCAACTGGGCAAAGGGAAAGGATACAACGATCTTTGAGATGAGGACAAGAAATGGAGAATTGATAAAATTTTCCGGGGTTGTTTGTTATGAATCAATCTATCCAAGTTTCATAAGAAAGTTCGTAAACAAAGGTGCTCAATTCCTCGTCGTCATAACAAACGATAGCTGGTATGGAAACACATCCGGACCTTATCAGCATTTCCAATACTCAATCTTGCGGGCGGTTGAAAATAGAAGAAGCGTTGTAAGATGCGCAAACGGCGGAATTTCTGGATTCATTGATCCATACGGCAGGGTTCAAAAGAAAACAAAATTTTATGAGAAAACCCAAATTGCTGACGAAATAAAACTTAACGATGAAAAAACCTTTTATACACTTTATGGCGATTTGATCGTCTATCTGTCGCTTTTAGTCGTTTCGCTGTCCTTTTTTACAGTTCTGTTCAAAAACTTCAAAACAAAGTCGGAGAACAAAAATGCTTAAAAATCTAATTTCACTCCTAATCCCCTTGTTAATTTTCGGTTGTGTAAACCAAAACCAGAATGAAAAATTTTCAAAACTCGTCCAAGAATTTATGGAAGATTACTTCAAGTTTCACCCCGTGACGGCAACTTGGGTCGGATATCACAAATATGACGGCTTGCTTGACGATTTATCAAACGATGCATTGAAGAGAAAAACCGAATGGCTTGAAAAAAATAAAGAAAAATTTTCAAACTTTGACCCGAAGAAACTTTCAAAAGATAACGAGATTGACCGCCGAATTTTGATCGAAAAAATTGATGAGATGCTTTTTGAACTAAAAGAGTTAAAAGAGCATGAATGGAATCCATTAATCTATAATTCAATCATCGGTGACGGTTTGATGTATCTTATAACGCAGGACTTTGCCCCTGCAGAGGACAGGTTGAAAAGCGCACTTGAAAGGGTCAAACAAATACCTCGCTTTATTGAGCAAGCGAAACTAAACTTAAAGGACGCACCACAAATTCACATTGAGACAGCGATAAAGCAAAACAAAGGAAATATCAACATCTTGCAAAATGATCTGATTAAGCTTGCCGAGTCGCTTAACATATCTAATGATTTAAAATCCGAACTTAAAAGAGCAAGTGAAAAAGCGATATCATCACTTGAAGATTTCGGAAGATGGCTTGAAGATGAGTTAAAATCAAGGTCAAAGAGGGATTTCCGCCTTGGGAAAGAACTTTACTACAAAAAGATGAAATACTACCTTAAAACCGATTTGACCCCGGATGAAATACTCTCGCTTGCTGAAAGCGAAAAGAACAAGACCCATGAGGAGATGTATCATATTGCTCTTGCACTTTACAAATACTATTATGGAAGAGAACCAAGGGGGAAAGATAAACTTGAGGTAATAAAATCTGTCCTTGACAAAATTGTGCTTGAGCATCCGAAACCAAGCGAGATAATGGAAAGGATAAAGATGGACTTAAATTACTTGACGCAATTTGTGAAGGAGAAGGACCTTTTAACGCTTGATGAAAGCAAACCACTTGTAGTGCGCGAGACGCCTGAATACCAACGGGGTGTTGCGGTCGCCTCGCTTGAAGCCCCAGGACCGCTTGAGAAAAATATGAAAACATTTTACAACGTCTCACCGATACCGGACGATTGGACGCCAGAGCAAGTTGAATCTTACCTTCGTGAGTATAACTATTATTCGCTTCTTGAGCTTAGCATCCACGAGGCAATTCCAGGGCATTATGTCCAGCTTTACTATTCAAACCGTTGCCCGTCAATCGTAAGAAGTGTTTTCTGGAGCGGGACTATGGTTGAAGGATGGGCTGTCTATGCAGAAAGATTGATGATTGAAAATGGAATTTTAAACAATGACCCGAAGATGAAACTCATTCACTTAAAATGGTATCTCAGAGTTATAATTAATGCTATACTTGATCATAAAATTCACGCTGGAAATATGACACAGGAAGAAGCAATTGAACTTATGACCCGGGAGGGATTTCAAGAGAGAGCCGAAGCCGAGGGCAAATGGAGAAGAGCATGTTTGACATCAGCTCAACTTTCAAGTTATTTTACGGGCTTCCAAGAGATAATGAAATTAAGGGAGGAATATATGAAGCTGAAAGGGGAAAAGTTTAACATAAAAGAGTTCAATGAAAAACTTCTATCACACGGTTCTCCACCTGTTAAGTATCTTCGTGAAATTTTGCTCTTTTAACTTTTCAACTAACTTCGGCAAAACTTCGCCAGATTTACCGATTATAACTTCATCCATAAACCAGGATAGTTCCGTTCGCTCTATGTTAATTTCAACCGTGTAAGCACCGTTCATTTTCGCAATCTGTGGGAGTGAGGCAGCTGGATAAACGACACCAGATGTCCCAACTGAAAAAAATACATCGCAATTTGAAGCTGCTTCTTCTGCTTCTTCCCAAGCTCCGATGGGAAGCATCTCACCAAACCATACAACATCCGGTCTTATCAAACCACCACATTCACATTTTGGGACTTTCATCTCAAGGGCAAGATTGACATCATCATACCTTTTGCCACATTTTATGCAATAATTTTTCTCAATGTTCCCGTGAAGTTCAATTATATTTTTATTCCCTGCCCTTCGGTGAAGGTTGTCAACATTTTGAGTTATAAGCGTAAAATTAGGGAAAAGATTTTCAAGTTCAACAAGTGCATAATGCCCTGGGTTCGGCTTAACCTCTTGAATTAACTTTCTTCGGTAATTATACCATTCCCAAACAAGTTCTGGATTTTTGATGAAGGCATCAAAAGTTGCAAGTTCCTCAGGTTTGAATTTTTTCCACAGACCTTCATTTCCTCTGAAAGTTGGAACACCACTTTCAGCTGAAATTCCAGCCCCCGTCAAAACGACGACATGCTCTGCGTTTTTTAACCTTTGAAATAATTTTTCCGAGAACATTTTTTGAGTTTCCTTTTTTTAAACAAAAGCCGACCACCGAAATGGGGTCGGTATATCAATTTGGCAAATAAGTCATGAAACTATTTCCCAAGAGCGCGGTTGATTGAAGTTAAAATGTCTTCAAGGTCATACGGCTTGCTGACGAAATCAGAAGCACCAAGTTTAAGGGCTTCAATTGCATTTTTAACATCGGCATAAGCTGTAAGCATTATGACCTTTATCTCGGGCTTGTTCTGCTTTATGAATTTTAACACCTCAAAACCATCAACTCTTGGCATTTTGATGTCAAGGAGAACGACATCATAATCTTTTTGTTTTATCGCCTCAATAGCCTCATCTCCATCACCGGCTGTTTCAACCTCATAACCTTCAGCTGCAAGCTCAGTGCTTAACAAATATCTCAAAGCTTCTTCGTCATCAACGACAAGAACTCTTGATTTCTCAGCCATTTAGGATCGCCTCCATTTTTATTTAACTTTTTACCTTACCTTTCCAGATATATTGACCGTTGCCGAACCATTTGGACCCGAAGTAGAGATACGTATTAAAACTGGTCTTTCAACTATATCAGAGGTCGTGTCTTGAATCGCGAAGGAAAATCTCGTCCAGCTCCTATCTCTCGTATCCGGTAAGGTTATATCAAGGTCACCAAGCGCTCTTATGTCTTTCCCATCTATAGTAACCCTTATCGTCGTCCCACCAGCAAGCGGATTTCCATTTTGATCGCTGACAGTATAATTAAAAACTTGAGACCCAAGATTTGGTATATCAAAATTTGTCGGCTCAACCGTTATCTGCGGAATGCCAGAGAAAAGAACAATCGTTTCAGCTTTTATAGTCCTTTGATTCTCATCAGCAGTCGTCGCTGTTATAACAGCATAACCTGGACCAAGAACTGGGTGAACTGGCCTTGGCTCTGCGGAGATCAAATTAACACTTCCCTGTCCTTGTTCATTCGTCAACGCTGAACCTTCAATTATCCCGCCTGTAGTCGTGAAATATACGGCCGTTCCGGGTTTAACGGGATTTCCATATTTATCTCCAACATAAGCTGTTATTCTATTTCTCAAGCCGAAAACATTATATCCTGGGAAATTAAGCTTTTCAGGCGCAATGCTGAAGTGAGCTGAATCAGGAAGCCCTCCATGAATAACTATCACAACCGGAAGTGACTTTATCGTTTTAGACCCAACATTTGATTCAGCTACAACTTGAACGACACCGGCTTTTGTTCCGCTGACTATATTTGCAGTTACTCTTCCTTTTGCATCGGTTCTTGCTTTAGGCGGATAGATAAACTCCCCCCCGCCTGGACCAGAACCGATCTTAAAGCTTACTTCAACTGAGTGCGCAAGGTCAACCGGTCTTCCCGATGAATCCTGGACTTCAAAAATCATTTGTGCAGTTTCAACTGAGCCACTTCCTTTAACTCCGATATTTTTTGCCGTTTGAGAGATCAAAACTATGCTCGCAGCCTCACCGCTAGTCGGTGTTTCAGGCGCAGTTCGTTTTAAAAATAAACCAGGGACATTGACCGTTCTGCCCGGAACCGCAAGGACGACAACAGTATCTGGCTCGTATCCCTCCTTGAACGCAATGACATTAACATTGATTTCCGCTTCAACTTCAAAACTAACCCTGTATCTTCCAACCGAATCAGTGTAAGTAACAACCTGCGGTGTAATTCCCGTAACTTTGATGACGGCGCTATCAATCGGCCAGCCAGTTACTGATTCAAAAACGCTCCCACTTAAAATAACCGTTTTTTGCTGAGGGACTTCCGGTTCAACAGCTTTTTTCTTGCAACCCATCAAGACAAGAAAAAACAAGGAAATGTAAAGCACAAATTTTTTCATCAGAGAATTCAAAATTTATTTTGATTTCAATTGCCTTTTGTAATTTTCAAGCGCCTTTAAAAGTTCTTCACGCTTTTCTCTCAAAATTGATCTCTCACTTATTCTTTCAGCTCTTTCCTTCAACCTTTCAGCCAATGTCGGCAAAATTTCAGCTTTTAGCAAAATTATCAACTCCTTTTTAACTGTCGTTTTCACATCAAACCCAAACAAATATCTCAAACCGAAAAACCACCAAGGCAAATCCTTAAGTATCGGAACACCCTCACGCGTTTTCCTTTCCTCATTTATGTAAAGTCCACCAATTATCGTTTCCTCCCCATCAAGTAAAAGAACGGATGTCTGAGCCGATGACTTATTTATGATTATCTGACCAACCGCAACTTGCGCAGCGTTGCTTCTTTCTATGCTCAAGTTAAGGTTTATAAAATACACAGTGTCATATCTTATAACTTGAGGTTTAACTCTTATGATTGAACCAGTTGAAATAAATTGTGTGATAGCATTTCCAGCAAAATCTCTAACCGTTGTTGAAACATCGCTTCCAACTTGAATTTGACCCTCTTGCCCCGATCTTACTGTTATCCTCGGGTTTGCAACAACCTCGCCTATTTGCTGCGATTCAAGCGCCTTAAAAACTGCAACCAAACTCCCAAAATCAAGGTCCGGGCTGACATCAATTGTGAATAAACCTGACTTTCCTTCTGCAGCGGACATCGTGACACCTAAGTTAACGTCTTTACCACGAAAGAAATCCCAACTGAAACCATATTGCTTAAGTTTTGAGGCATCCGCTTCAAAAAATACAGCCGAAATCATAACTTCACGACTTTCAAATTCAACCTTTGCCTTCTCCTCCTCGGTTGGTGCGGTCGGAGCAACAGCAACTCCAGTAACCTCAGCAAGCGGAACAATCTTTATATAATCTGCATATTCCTCATACCAAAGTTTATTCGCCCTCAAAATCAACTCAAGAGCATCAAGCCAATGCATGCGATCAATATCAACCCCAATCGGGTTTGTCCTTGATTCAGGGTCAACTATAACCTTTCCAAGGAACTTTTTGCTTAAATCATTAAAAATCTGAAGCGCTTGATTAAATGGCATTGTCTTTGACATTGAAACAATCTCTTCTGGAGCAACATACGCCCTTCTTAACTCGCGCGGACGCCCTCCAATTTGTGAAAGAGCTAAACCCGTTAAAACTAAAAAAAGGAGTAAAAAGATACAGATTTTCCTTTCCATCTCACCTCTCTGTTATTTTTGTTGCTCAAATCTGAGTTTCAAGACGAACTTTTCTACTATCCCTGCTTTGTTAAGTGTGAATTCAACCTGATTCTTCTCAACATCAATTTTTGTGACATAACCCAGATAAACTTCATCCCCCTCCTTTAAAACATGGATTTTACCCGTATGGTCCGCTACAAAAGCTCTACCAGGAATGATCGCCTTAAGGTCAGCCCTCTCAACTTCAAGAAGCCCTCGTATATTAGGCGGTAAGTCACGATAAACATATGGAACAAATGGATTTTTCACCTCTTCAACTTGAACATCAGCCAAAGTCCTTTTTATCGCTGGCAAATCCTTTACATCCGCATAAAGAGCGTGAATTTCCATCTGAAACGGAACAACAATTTGAAATTGCTTCGTCTTTTCATCCCTCGTTTCAACGCCACGCAGATCAAAACGGCTTATCCTATAAATTTGCGGTCCCTTTTCAAGATACCAGATGAATTTATAAATGTTATCAAACGACGCCTCACCTTTTATATCGTAAATGTTATAAGCATACTTTTGCGCCTTCTTGCTTCCAATATAAAGCATATCAAACTTTACAAAACCTGCATAACTTAAAATTGAATTTAGATAAGAATAAGTCATTGCGGGTGTCACATCTGGAAGTATCTGCTTGTCAAGTTGAGCAAGCTTTTCCTGTTCCTCTTTTATCTGCTTTTGCAAGTTGTAAAGCTCAACCTGTAAACCAGCCATCGCGTTTATCTGTTGGTTAACCCTCTGCGTCTCCTCCTTAACCTGCTTTAACTTTTTGGGATATGAATAAACGATGAAATACGCACCAACTGCAAGTATTATTATCAGAAAACCCAAGAGTATAAGCGTATTCCTTGTTTTATACGGCATCTATAAATCCAAATTTATTTTTTCATCGGTTGCGCTTTTATCGGCTCTGGTTGAATTCTCGCTTTTATCTCAAAATTATAAACTGTCCTCCCTCTTATCTCCTGAACCTGAACCTGCATCAAAGTCGCATTTCCAATCGCGTTTGAAAACCTCGGTATTCTGTTCCTGTAAAGCGAATACCCTCTTATCGTTATATTATTCAAATCAACCGCGTTTATATCCGTGATCCAAATCCTTCCAACCCTTTGAGCTTCAGTTGCAACCTTGTTCAAAAAGTTGCTCCAAATATCTGTATTAACCTTCATTGAGTCAAGGACGCCAAATGTTGATTTATAATAAGCGAGTTTTTGCCTCGCTAAATCAACCTGTTGTTGTATCGCTTGAAGTTCAGCGAGTTCGGACTTCTTCCTCTGCAATTCAATCTCGGCTTCTGTCAAAGTCCTGCTCAATTGAGCTATCCTTGTCGTTATCTGAAACGTAAGCGCTGGGATCAGAAGTAAGAAAAGCCAACCGAGGATACCGAGTTTAAAAACCTTTTGCCCTTCCCTTACCTCAAAGGGTGTCAGGTCAATTGAGTAAAGTTCTTTATTCTCTATCTCAAGCGTTCTCCAAGCTGAACCAATTGCAACAGCAACCCTTGGCAAACTTTCCCAAAGCAAGGGGTCAGCACCGTTTGGGGACAAATTCGGAAACTTTATATAATCAATGTTGACTTCTTCCGGAAACACCTGCTCAAGCAATTCTTTCACCCCAGCTGATTGTGCCTCACCAGCGAGAATTATGTTATTTATCAACGGCAAACCTAAACTGTCCTGCTCAAGCATTAATCTGCTGTAAATCGTATTGGCAATATTATACGAATCAACACCCTCACCTATCATTGGCGAGATGTGATAAAGCTCGTTCCCCTTCATAAAGATAAAACGGCTAAATTCATGTCCAACATAAATTATCACAGTGACAGCGTCCGGTGGGAATTTATAATTTAACTTGACAAGATTGACAAGCGAAAACTCCGGCGTTTCAACGAATGCTATCTTGGGTATTCGCCCCCCAATTGCCCCTTTTATACTTTCAAGCAGATCAATAAGTACAATTCTTGAATCCCTCACGATTGCAAGAACTGAACCATCTGGAAAGCCAAGATAATTTACCATATCTGGTTTTATTTCTCCGGTCGTTTTCCCCTTTGAAAGCTCCTCAATTATCTTAGCTTTAAGTTTTTCCTTTTTTAATCCCCAGTTCGTCTCAAAAAACGAATAATAGATGTATGGCTCTGGCGTTGATATGGCGAGTTTATATTTCCTTCTTGGATATCTGCTCAAAACACCCGCAAGTATTGACGCATTATCCTGTGCTCCCTTTCCCGTCTCCATAAAGAGCAAATCCGCCGATGCTGTTTCCGATGTTATATCTATTGGGGATTGATCAAATGCGGATGTCTGCTTCGTCTCCTCAAAAACTTGTGCTCCAGCAACAGCTGTCTCAAGCTTACTCGCAAGATTAACAATTTGCGCATCAACGAATTTAATTCTTTTCTTACCCACCCTAGCAAGACAAGCAACTTGTAAGGATACGCCATCAACAAATACACCTACAGCAAGTTTCCCAGAAAATCTCTTATTTTTTGCCATCGCTTTCTAAAAATTTCTGTTTTAAAATATCAAGCTGCTTGCAATAACTGCTGCATCCTTCTCTTGTTGTTCGCATAATTAATTGCCGTCTCAAGTGAAATCTTACGCTCCAGATAAAGCCGTCTTAAATCTTGCTCCATGGTTATCATCCCCAATTCCGCACCCTCTGCTATCATCTGATAAATTTCACCAGTGTTATTATTCTTTATCGCTGCTCTTATTGATGGTGTCATAACCATTACTTCCTTAGCAAGGACACGTTTCCCATCCAAGCTTGGAACAAGCTTTTGAGAGATAACGCATCTCAAAATGTCCGCTAAACGATTTCTAACTCTTTCTTGTTCTATCGGTGGCACTTCTCCAATTATCCTGTCTATGCTTTCAACCGCCGAGGATGTGTGAAGCGTTGACAAAACCTTATGACCGCTATCGGCAACTTCAAGCGCAGCCATAATCGTATCCGGGTCACGCATCTCACCAATTATGATTATATCCGGGTCCTGGCGCAATGCCTCAATTGTTCCCTGCTTGAACGACATCGTGTCCCTCCCAACCTCCCTATGCCTTATAATACATCGCTTCGACTCGTGAACATATTCAACAGGTGACGCAATTATAATTATATGTCCGTCAACCGTCCGATTGTTAAGGTCAACAATTGCATCAAGCGTCGTGCTTTTACCAGACCCAGTTATACCTGTGACAAGAATTAAACCCTCCTTCGTATATTGCAAACTTAAAACTCGCGTCACATTCGGATGAAAACCATAACTCTCATAAGGTCTTATCTGCGTGCTTATCGCCCTCATGTTTAAAGCAAGGTCATCAAGATCAAAATAAGCATCCGCACGATAACGGAAAATCGTCCCACTGTCATCCTTAAATGTATATGAAAAGTCAAGGTTTCTGTTCTCATACAGATATTGCCTTTGTCTTTCCATTAACAAACTCTGTATAAGTATGTTAAACTCATCAATCTCATATGTCCCAAACTCTGGGATCGGTTTCTTTGCCCCGTGTATCCTCAACCAAACCATTTTCTTTGAACCCCACCCACCAAAATCTATATCCGAGGCTTCAACCTCACGCATCCTTAAAAGAAACATATTGATCAAATTCCTTAAAACAAGCTTTTGGCTTTCGCTCATCTTTTTTATCAACTCATCACCTATAAACATCTGCTTCTCAACGCTGAAAAGCGTAATCGGAATCTTTGACGCAAGCGAACTTAATAATTCTTTCGCCTCCTTAACAATTTGCGGATTCACAGGCATAGATCAAATCTTCTTAATTTTTATTCCCACCATGAAATTAACCTCAACTGCCTTATATCAGGGTAACTTACAAGTGGATAAAAAGGCGGTGCCTTCGTCCTAAAGCGCGGGTCGTATCTATACCTTTTGCTAAAGCCATTTTGAATTATACCACTTGCTCCCGAGAAATGTCCAACGGGTCCTCTTTGCTCTTGAACTATACTCCCCGTTAAATAAATCGCTCCTGACGGAGGTCTTTTATCCCAATTCTCAGCAATGAAAACCTTGTCGCTTGAACCACCGTCCCATGCAAGTATAGCAGCTTGAATTACAACATCATTTTGATTCGGATCACTATCCGCAACTATCACATTCCCACCATTTGAAATAAGCCCAAGAAAATCATCAGAATTCGGGTTGACATTTGGATCCTGTGCATATTTTAAATCATCCCATATTCTTATGTCTCTATCCGCAAGAATTGTAAGCTGACCATCTATTGTCCCTTCAACCACAACATCACCTTTCACCCATACGACACCAGTTGAACTGATGTTATTAACATTTAATGTTTCTGGACCGGCAGATGTAAATTGCGGAACCTTGCGTGTCCTTCCATATGAACCGCTTCCTATCGTTTGATTCTGATAGCTTTGGACATATCGTCTTATAACCTTACCATTCGGTAAAAATTTGAAGTAAACCCCAACTGCGCCAGCAGAGCTTGGGTCATACACCCCGCCCCCATTTATCGCTGCTGTTTTTGTCCTTGTCATATCAACAGGTATTTCAGCCCTTATGCCAACTTCCCAACCCCCGTAAAACTTTGCCTTATTTCTTGAAGATGTCGGAGCCGGGTTAATTCCAGAATAAGCTGTAACTTTATCATAAAAAACAGGCGTCCCATAAGTATGAAGCGTTGAATTCGTATGAACAGGACCCCAAACGGTATCACCATTTATCCAATAGACAGGTGCACCATTGAAAAATTCAGTCCCAGTAAACCAGAAATATTTTGACGCAGGCGTTACAGGACCGCTTGAATATTGAAAATATGCGAAAGCTGAATCCTCCAATCTATACGGTCTTTTATACTTGGCATAATATGTATCAACGAAAGCATATCCCCAAGCCTTAACACTTAACTTAACAATTGAATCAGGAACAACCGGGAAAACTCTAACAACAGCGGTGCAGTTGTTCATAACGACATTGAAAGTTGTATTCGTCACCGTATCTTTCCAAACCTTGTTCACACCAATGTTCATAGCACTTACAGCTGTCTCGTGAACCAATGTTTTAGCATAGTAATAGTTAAAGCTATCCGAAGCGGACATAACTGCTCGCGCCATTCTCAATTGATAAATAGAAAAAGCAGTTATAAAACCGATCAAAATCAAAAGAGATGATTTCCCAAACATAGAACAACCTCTAATTTTTACCTTCTTAAATTCTTTGAGACAAGTCGCGTTTGCCTCCAAAACGATGTTCTGAGTAACCTTCTTAACTCTTTCTTTCTATACTCAACATCTTGTATGTTTGCCATATCTCTCTTCACAAGCTCTGGCGAAAGGACAACCCTTGGATTAAATGCTGTCAATGTGACCTCAACCATCTTTGAAGCAATGAGTTCCGTACCTGGGTCAACTGGATTTCCAATCTGATCAAGGTATCTGAAGACCCGACCATTACCTATCCTCCCGATATCAGAAACTCTTTCACCTTCTCCGGTTATCTTAAGTCGTCGTGTGACTTTATACATTGTTATGCTCGTATCGCCGTAATCAATCACCTCAGCTGGCGTGATAATATATTCAATTGTGTCAGCAATATTATCTCTATGAGGTATGACATGCCCAAAGTAATCAAATTCCCTATTAAGATGGGCGATAAACTTCAAACGATTAGGTAAAGCTGTAAATATAACCTGCTCACCCTCAGGAACCCCATACCCCATCTTTCTGAGGTCATATTCAATTATTCCCGACATATTCGCAAGATTTATCTGAGAGATCGCATCAGCATTGTAATTGAAAAAATCTCTCGTCCCAGAGTCGGTCACAGTTATTGTAATAAGCAAAATCGCTCCACCAACTATCATTGCCGTTATGTAGTCAAGGAAAGTTGTCATAATAATTATTTCGTTAATTGTAAAACCAATAGCTATACACAAAACTTATCTTCACCGTATCCCTTACCCTGCCGGTCGCTGTATCTTTATAAATCAATGGCGGGTCATATGCGTCCGTAACTATAACAGTCATACGCTTGTGGAATGTCTTATTTGAGACAGGCACAACTTTATCACCTACAAGGTCAACATATTCAACCTTGAAACTTACTCTATAAACCACACTGCTTTTCCCAGTATCAACTTTAACAATCCCGTTATAATCATCAAAATCATCTATCTCAATTAGCCCTGTCATCGTTGTATCATCTGGGTCAAGCCCAAGCGTTGATGAGAAGGTGCTCGGGTTGGTTTTCTCAGTGTTGTTTGAATCTGCAACCGCCTCATCAAAATAATATTGTGATGCCTGTTCTATATATGATGTTGCAATTGAAAGCGCCTCAAGCCTATACCTATTTTGCGCAAGCGATATATCATGACTTGAGATCCCACGGTTTATGTTCAAAACCGCAAGCGTAAGCAAAGCTAAAGCCAAAATTGTTATCAAAGTTTGAGTCATAGCATTTAATCCTCTGTTGTTGCATGTGCAACTTCTTCAAGGGTTGTAAGCCCTTGCTTTATCCTTTCCCTACCAGCTGCTCTCAAAGTTAACATTCCATCCTTTATTGCTTGCTCACGTATGGCTTCCTCATCTATATCCTTACCCGTTTTGAAAATCAACCTCCTTATCTCCTTCGTAAAATAAAGCGCTTCATGAATTGCAATCCTTCCTTTATATCCACCGTGGCAGTTATCACAACCAACCGCTTCATAAAACACAGTGTTCTTTATTTCCTCTTCCGTGAAACCCAAGCTCAAAGGTATTGATGGATCAAGGTCCTCTATTGGTCGTTTGCATTTATCGCAAAGTTTTCTTATCAACCTTTGAGCGATGATGATATTAATCGCATAAGCAATCAAGAATGTCTCTATCCCCATCTTGTAAAGTCGCGATATCGCACTTGGAGCGTCATTCGTGTGAAGTGTTGAAAATGTCAAGTGCCCAGTGTTCGCAAGTTTAATCGCAATCTCTGCCGTCTCCTTGTCCCTTATCTCACCAACCATCACAACATCCGGGTCATGCCTTAAAATCGCCCTTAAAGCTTGTTCAAAATTCATCTTCGGACCGATTTTCAACTGCCTTGCTCCGGGGATTATATATTCAACAGGGTCTTCAACTGTAAGAACATTTATTTCCGGTTTTATTATGTAATGAAGAGCAGCCATCAAAGTCGTTGATTTACCACTTCCCGTCGGTCCAGTAACTATAACCATTCCCTGTGGCTTTGAGATCGCCTTGATGAAAAATTCCTTCGCTTTACCCTGAAACCCTAACTTGTCAAGGTCAGTTATAACCTTTCTATCATCAAGAACCCTTATCACTATGCTTTCAAACTTATACTGGAACTCCTTCCCAACTATAGGTAAAACTGAAACTCTATATCTTATCATATGCCCATCTACTTTCCTCTGTATAAAACCATCTTGTGCCATTTCCCTCTCAAACCTGTCAACATTTTTTGACCTGTCTTTGACAACCGCAGCTATCGCTTCAGGCCTTATACCTTCCTGAACATGCCAGAGACGAAGCTTCCCATCTATTCTAAAATGAATTTCAGTTGTCTTTGAATCCTTCGGGATTATATGAATATCACTTGCTCCCTTTCTCACCGCCTCAACAAGCATCCCCTCAACAAGGTTTACAAGCATGCTTTTGTTTATTTCCGCCTCAATAGCTGCCTCATCAAGCGTCTCCTCTTCAAGTTCATCCTCTGTTATCTCTATCTTTGATTCTTCAAGAACCTTTAAAAACTCATTCTCAGGTGGGAAAACCTTCTCAAACAAACTTTGCATATCCTTTAATCTTACATAACAAACCTCATACCTTTTCACCCCAAGCGCCCTCGCAATAAGAGGAATACTCCTACTTGTAGGATCAGCTGCAATCAAAATCAACTTGTCCGTTTTTTGTTCATCATACTTTAGGGGTAAGATCTTTTCAGCTTTTAACTGCTCCTTCAACGCCTGAGGCAACGGTTCAACAAGTCTCTTTATGAAATCAATCCTACTCTTATCAATGTTTTCGTCGGCAAGATAAATTTCCCTAAACCCATAAAGATTCGCCACCTCTTTAAAAACAGCATCATGGTCAATGTTAAAATCAGTTACAAGTATCTGAGCCAAACTCCGCCTCGTCTTTGAGTCCTCTTGTTCCTTAATTTTCAAAGCTCTTTCAAGCGTCTCATAATCAATTATCCCCTTCTTTAAAAGCGTATACCCAAGCTTATCCGTTATATCAACGCCAACTGTCATTTCGCATCACCTTTAAAAATTTAAATTTAAAAAGGGCAAAATTATTGAATATGGTGTCTTCGGCTTGACCATCGCCGTCTCACTTGAAACAAGCGTCAAAAGCGTCATAACGATCATTATTATCATCGCTATCCCAAGCTGAATGAAATCAACAGCATTTTTGAGCTTATAAACCGTCTCTTTTTCATAATAATTTGCTATTTGAAGTGCGGTTTGCTTGACCGTTCCTGTCTCAGCACCTGAGTGAAATCTTGCAAGCGCCGTCTTGGTAAAAACACCAGTAGCTTCAAACGCCTCAACAAGCCCTTTACCTTGACTTAACATCATCGGTATCGCTATTGTCTTTATCTGATGCTCCATATATTTATTCCCACACGCCTCAGCTGCTAACCTTATAGCATCTATGTTCTCACCCGAACCAGAATATAAAGCGTAGAAAACCCTGCAAAAAATTTCTATAGTCGTTTTGTGAATTAAAGGACCAAGAACTGGAATTTTTATTATATACTTGTCACGCAAAAACTGCCCCTTAGGGGTACGCAGAAAATAGATGAAAGCAAAAATGATAACTCCTGCAACCAGCAAGATAAAAGTCATATTGTTAATCAGGAAATAACTTAACTTTAAAGTCGCAGCTGTCATCGGCGGAAGTTCAACCCCGAGTTTGAGGAAAAGTTCAGCCGTCTCAGGAAAAATATAAGCCACATAAAAAATGACAGCACCTATCAAAGCTATAAGCGTAAAGATCGGCATTATGAGAGCACTTTTGAGATTTTTCTTAAACTCAGCATTTCTCTCAAGAAACTTTGCCGTGCTTTCATAAATATCAGCCATATTACCGCTCTTTGAAGCAAGCCCAAGCATCCGTGCCGTAAATTTACCAAGCACTTTCTCCTGCTTTATAAACGCCTCCTCGCTATCCTTCCCCTGCCTTAAATCGTTATTAATCTCCTTCAACGCCTCTCTTAAAGTCGGATGTTGAACATCATTTATCAAAAGCTGAAGCACCTCGTTATAAGGCAACTTCTCACGCAACATATCCGAACTTACACGAACAAATGTTATAATTTCTGTCTCAGGCGGTTTAAACTTAAAATCAAGAACTTTCGGCTGGATGCTTACAACCTTATAACCAAGCTTCTCAAGTGCTTGTTTAACCTCTTCTTTCGTGAACGCCTTCTGCTCACCTGTTATCGGCTTCTCACTATCACGCTGAACCTTGTAAATAAAAGTCCTACGTTTCTGAATCTTCGTTATCTTGATCTTCCTCTGCTCGGCGAGAAGTTTGATTTTCTTCTTCGCTTCAGAAAAATTATCGGCAGTTATAATACCTTGAACAGGGCGCCCCGTTAATGTTATCCCTTCAAATCTATAGTCAGGCAAGTAAAACCACCTCCCCAGAAAATAATTTTAAAAAGGGGCGCCAAAAACGCCCCAAAATTAACTATTATTGAGGAGTCCACCCTTGCAAAGTGCCATAACCTTTATCCGCATCCGTCGTCTGCAAACCAGTCGCTACTCCTTGGTAAATCCTACTGGCATCAGCGGTCACGCAATCAATAGCTGCAACATAATTATTCCCAATTCTTTCCTTGCCTAACGCATGAATTACAACCTTTTGATCACCAGTGAGTATCTCAACCCTATAGCTTCCATTCGCGTTTCCTGTATCAAGCGGACTAAGAGCAAAGTTTGCAAAGCTATTTCCACCGCCACCAAGTTCAATTGGTGTCCTGTAATATCTCTGCGCCTTTGATGCAAGATTTGCAAGGTCACTTGCAACGGCGCTCCTGTTGGCGTCAACCGCACTGCTCTTGAACATTGAAATACCAACCGCAATTGCAATACCAACTATGATGACGCCAAGAACAATGAGCAAAAGTTGCTGCTGACCCATATTAATTACCTCCTGTTTAATTTTTTAGCTTTAATTAAAGAACGATGCTTCTACACGAAAGATAACTCTATATTTCCTAAAAGTCAAGTGTTCTCCAACATATTCAATAAATTCTATGCCACAAATCACATCCTCAAAACTCACTGAAAATTCAACAAAATTAACCCTTACTATAACTTTCTTTGAAATTTTTACAACCCGGTGATGTCACATTTTGTTGCATCTTAAAATAGTTTGAAAACCGCTAAGAAAACGATCAAAAGAAAAACAAGCAGATTGATATAGGCGTATCTCCTTATAGCGTCGTTCAATTTCCCAAGCTTTCCCTCGTCAGGGTCTCCAACGCTTAAAATTTCACCCCTCTTTGAGACATACTTCACCCCAACAAAAATTCCCGAGATAATGAACCAAACGAACAAAATCAACTTAACAAGTAACCACCCCGGAAAACCACCGATATGAACCCAATTATAAATCCCCGTCAACAGCGCAAGAAAACCACCAATGCGTGCTAACCTTGAAAAATCAATGGTCAATCTATGCAAAGATAAGGCGATCTCTCTTTGCGATTGTTTTATTGCCAACTCAACTATTGGAAGCCCGAAAACAGCAACAGAGATAAGCATCGCGGATAAAAGATGAAGGAAGAAAAAAATATTTTCAACTAAACCGCCCATGGCTTCAAATTTTTAATTTTTAATTTTTAATCGGATTTCAAACTTGCAATGTAAATTTCAACATCCCGAATCTTTTGGAAATTCGGATAATCTTTTTTTATCCTTTCAAAAAGTCGCAACGCTTTTTCTCTTTCACCGGCAAGTTTATAATTCCTTGCTGAATTATAAAGATATTCTGGGACAAGGATATTTTCCTTAAACCTCTGTGCTGCTCTTTCAAAATATTCGCCCGCCTTTTTGTAATCGCCCTTTACCTCATAAACTGATGCAATTCCAGCAAGAGCCGAAGCAAGTAAAAGTTTATCATCCCCATCATATTTTTTGAAGTACTTCAAAGCATTGTCATAATCGCCAATCATAAAATAAGCATTCGCAAGATAATAAGTTGCTATTTCTCCCGCCTTTGTCCCGCCATAATTTTCAACTATATATTTCAATCCTTGGATATTCCTCTGCGGAATGCCGTCAATGGCTGTTTTATAATCTCCACTATCATAATAGCCCATAATTTTTGCAAACAAAACCTCCGCCCTTTCATTCTCCGCCTTCAAATTATTCCGATAGATTATCACGCCAGCAACAACAATTATAAGCCCAGTTAACACATAACTTAAAATTTTCCTGTTTTTTTCAACAAATTCCCGCGCTTTGTAATAGGTGAGAACAAGCTTGTCCTCTTTAAGTTCTCGCTTTTTTATCTTCTTTCTCGGTTTGAGCATAAAGTTGCGAAATTTTATTTTTTGTTTTTAAAAATATACAATTTGAAAGTGAAATGCAAAACAAAAATTTGAAAATCTCGCTTAAAACTCGTAAAATTTAGCAAAAACAAAAATGCAAACGCACAATGACAACAAAAGCCCCATCACCTGTGAAAGAATTCCCAGCTGATAGCCCCGAAAAAATTGCTTATTCAGTGGTTGAAGGAATTCCCGCCGAAGAACCCAACGACTTAAACCGCCTTGGATATCATATATGGCTTTACCTTACGGGAAAGGTTGCTTCACTTGAAGAGGCGATTAAAATGGCAAGGTCACGTTTAAAAATTTCCGAAGAATCAGCAATTCAAATAATAAAAGAGCGACTTAAAGAAAAAGGATTTTAACTTAAAAAGGGCGGTTAAAAAACCGCCCTTTAATTTTACTTTAACAACCTCTTATACTTCTCGTAATACCTCAAAATTTTCTCAACATAATTTATCGTTTCCTTGTAATTTTTGAAATAGCCACTTCTTGGTCTACCTGTCTCCCAAACATATCTATGAAGCGTGTAATATTCTGGTGAAAGTAGAGATAACGCCAACTTCACCGATTCCCACTCGTTTGGGTTTCTGCCTAAATAGAGCGCAAGATGCTGAGCATCAAGCACCCGTCCCGGACCAGCATTATAAGCAGCAAGTGCAAGCTTTAAGCATTCAAGTGAATCCATGCCCCGGGAATAAAATCTATTAAATTGCGTCCAAAGGTAATGCATCCCGGCAACGATGTTTTGTTCAGGTGTTTTATAGTCATAAATATGCGAAACCGCTGAAACGATTTCTTCCCCTGTCTCAGGCATCAGCTGGAGTAATCCATAAGCTCCCTTTGGGCTAACTGCGTTATGGTCAAAGTTTGATTCCTGTTGAATGACAGCCAAGATTAAACGCCAATCAAAACCGTAAATTTTTGAATACCTTTTTATCAATGGGAGATATTCCCTTATCTGGTTTATGTTCCCCGTCCCCCATAACGATGGTTCTAAGCTTTGGTCCCCCAGGGGTTCTTCAGACGCTTTTTCAGATGTGACAATTACATTAACTCCTCTATCCGAGACATTGGTATTCCCAGCGCAACTTAAAATCATCGCCATGCTAAAAAGCAAAACGATGATCTTATGACCCGCATCCTTGTTAAATTTACGATATTGTTTACGCATAAAAATAAATCTCCTTTTGTTTTTAATAAATCACAAAAGCGCAAGGGTTATAAAAGGGAATCAAAAGCGGGCTAAATAATATAACCCTTGCAAATTTAAAATGCAAAATAAACCCGAAAATTTCTGTGACCAGTGTAACTTGGACTTGGAACGAAATTTTCAAACGCAATTTTTCTTATTGATTTTCAATAAAAAAGCAAAGAAACTTTGAAATTTCTACTTGAATTTTATCGTATATTTTGCTAAATTAGTTCAGTTAAACTACAAAAATTTTGGAGGTAAGAGATGCGATTTTCAATTTCAAGCGACAGGTTAAAGGATGTTTTAACCAAGGTAAGCGCTGTCGTCCCATCAAAAACAACCTTGCCGATACTTCAAGATATTTTATTTGAGGTAAACGGGAACACATTGAGTTTATCTGCAACAGACCTTGAAATTTCGGTTAAGGTAACTTTAAACCCGATTGAGGGTGAGGAAGATGGCGCCGTGGCAATCCCGGAGGACAAGCTTACAAGCATAATTAAAGCGCTTCCCGAAGGATTACTTTTAAAAATTGAATCCCTTGACTCGGACAGAGTTTTAATAACTACGAACAAAGGTGGAGAATATAAAATACCAAGCTCAAGTGCTGAAGCTTTCCCGACAATACCTGAAGACATAGCCGAGACGGCAGCTTTTAGGGTTCAAATTTATGGTGAAACACTGAAAGATATAATTGAAAACACTGTCTTTGCTACATCAAAAGAGGAAATAAGACCTGCTACAATGGGTGTCTTTTTCCAGTTCAAGAGAAATGAATTTATAGCGGTCGCCACCGATGGATATCGCCTTGTCAAAATCGCAAAGAAAGGAATAGACTTTGAGGGAGAAGATACCCCAGGGGTTATAGTCCCGGCGAAAACACTTCAAATAATTAACAAATCAATTGAAGATGAAGAAAACATAAACATCGCTATCAACGAAAAACATATCCAATTCTCAACTGAAAATATCTCAATCGTCTCACGCTTGATTGACGAAAAATATCCAAACTATGAAAGTGTAATCCCGTATGAAAACAACAAAGAATTGGTAGTTGAGCGTGATATCTTCCTTTCAACTGTGAAGAGGGTCTCAATTTTCGCAAACTCAACGACAAATCAAATAAGATTTGCCCTTGACCCTGCTGGGTATCTGGAAATTTCAGCGGAGGATATTGACTTTGGTGGTTCAGCCAAAGAGGTCTTAAACTGCACTTATAACGGCGAGCCGATGGAAATTGCTTTCAATGCGAAATTTATAATAGATATCTTAAGCCATCTTGACTCTGAAAATGTGCTTTTTAAATTCGGCAGTCCCACCAAAGCTGCAATAGTTCAACCACATGAGCAAAGCGCCGATAAAGAAATCTTGATGTTAGTTATGCCGATGAGATTAAACGCTTGAAAATTATGATTTTGAGGACAATAGAGATTAAAAACTTTAGAAATCACATTCACACAAAAATTGAGTTCTCTGAAAACCTGAACCTATTCGTTGGCGGTAATGCCCAGGGGAAAACAAGCATACTTGAGGCAATATCATACTTGTGTTTGACAAGAAGTTTCAATGCGAATTCCGATTCGTATGTTTTGAATTTTAATTCAAATTTTTTTGAAGTGACGGGTTTGTTTGAACTTCAAGGTGGGCACGAAACAATCATAAGGGTATTTTTTGAACCCGGGCGAGGCAAAAAAGTTTTCCTAAATAAAGAGAACATTGAAAAATTTTCAATCATAATAAATAAATTTCCAGTTGTAATACTTGCACCGAAAAGCAAAGAAATAGTTCTTGGCTCCCCGGATGATAGAAGAAAGTTTTTTGACCTGACCATTGCCCAGTCAAATCCCGCATATATTGACGAACTCCTTGAGCATAAAAAAATTCTGAAGCAGAGGAATAAAATTTTAAACGCTATTTCAGCAGGAGAAATTAAATTTGAACAGGGGATTGACTTGCTTGAGGTGTGGGACGAAAGCTTTATTAATCAGTGCGCAAAGATAACTTTCAGGCGATTGAAATTTTTGAAAGAGTTTATTTCTTTTTTCAAAGAGGCATATTCTAAATTTGAGACGAACGAAAATCCTGAGATTGAATACACAAGCAAAGTAGAAGCAAATTTTGATGATAATTTTGATATGATAAGAGAGTTCTTCAAAGATATGCTTCTCAAATTGAGGCAAGAAGAGATAAAGCGAGGGATGACGCTCGTTGGTCCGCAAAGGGATGAGTTTATTTTTAAAATAAACGGGCATGAGCTAAGACGTTTCGCCTCACAAGGACAAGCGAAGTCGTTTCTTGTCTCGCTTGCAGTAGCTAAATTTTTTTATTTGAAGGAAAAGAAATCCGAAACGCCGATTTTACTTCTTGATGATGTCTTTGGTGAGTTTGACATTGTAAGGGCACAAAAGTTAATTTCAATTGTTGGAAATGTCGGACAATCGTTTTTAACATCAACAGATTTAAATTTTGTGCCGATGTTTACAGAAAGGATTAAATTTAAAAAATTCATAGTAAGTTCGGGAACAGTTCAAGATGCGTAAAAAAGGACCGACATTGCTTGGTGAAGTGCTGATTGAGCTTTTAAAAGAGCTTGGAATTGAGCACAAGGTTAAGGAGGAGATGGCGTTAAGCTGTTGGGGCGAAGTTGTAGGTCCTTACATTGCGCGCGTATCATTTGCGGAAAGAGTTGAAAATGGTGTTCTATATGTTAAGGTTGAAAATCCATCCTGGAAACATCACCTTTTTATGCTCAGAAGAGAAATTATCAAAAAGATCAACGATCATCTCAAATCCAATGCGATAAAAGAGATTGTTTTCATTGATGTCGGTCAAAATTTTAAAAACAAAGTTTGAAAGTGAAAGAAATGCCAAAGACGAAGGCAAAGGACAAAAAGGAAAAAATAAAACCAAAGGATAATTCAATGAAATTGAAGTATGAGAGCAAGAAACCTTCAAATGGAGATGGCAGTGAATATACAGCTGAAGCGATCCATGTTTTAAAAGGTCTTGAAGCAGTAAGAAAAAGACCAGCGATGTATATAGGAGATGTTGGCGTGAGAGGATTGCATCACCTTGTTTATGAGGTCGTTGACAACAGCATTGACGAAGCACTTGCTGGTTTCTGTAAAAACATTGAAGTTGTTATAAATAAAGATGGCTCGGTTAGCGTAACCGACGATGGGCGCGGAATACCCGTTGATATTCACCCTGAGGAAAAGAAGTCAGCACTTGAAATTGTGATGACGGTTTTACACGCCGGTGGAAAATTTGATAAAAGAGTTTATAAGGTCTCTGGCGGATTGCACGGCGTTGGTGTGTCAGTTGTAAATGCCCTTTCGGAATGGCTTGTCGCTGAGGTATATAGAGATGGGAAAATTTATAGACAAAAATATGAGCGTGGTGTCCCAGTTACTCCCGTTGAGGTTGTCGGGACAACGGATAAAAGAGGAACAAAGGTAACTTTCTTGCCAGATAAATTGATTTTTAAGAATACGAAATTTGATTTTGAGCGTCTTTCTGAAAGGATGAGAGAGCTTGCATTTCTAAATCCTGATGTTACGATAACCCTTGAAGATAAAAGAACCGGGCAAAAGGAAGTTTTCCATTATACAGGTGGAATTGTTGAATTTGTCAAGTATGTTAATTCAACGAAGAAACCACTTCACTCGGATGTGATTTATATAACTGGTGAAAGGGAAGGCGTTTATGTTGATGTCGGCATTCAATACACAGACGAGTATATGGACACAATTTTATCCTATGTGAATGATATAAACACAATTGAAGGCGGAACCCATGTCAGCGGTTTCAAGGCAGCATTGACAAGGACATTAAACACATACGCTCAAAAGAATAATCTTTTGAAGTCAAAGGTTGAGCTTATAGGTGATGACTTCAGAGAAGGATTGACCGCTATTATAAGCGTTAAAGTTCCCGAACCACAATTTGAGGGTCAGACGAAAACAAAACTTGGAAATAGCGAAGTAAAAAGTATAGTTGAGTCAATAGTAGCTGATGGTTTGATGGAATATCTTGAACATAATCCGACAACGGCGAGGAAAATCCTTGAAAAATGTATAAGGGCAGCTGAGGCAAGGGAAGCAGCTCGTAAGGCGAGGGAACTTGTTAGACGAAAAAACGCTCTTGACTCAAGCGGTTTGCCCGGAAAACTTGCCGATTGCTCAATAAATGACCCTGAATTGACAGAAATTTTCATCGTTGAGGGCGACTCAGCTGGTGGTAGTGCAAAGCAAGCGAGAGATAGACAATTCCAAGCGATTTTACCGATAAAAGGTAAAATTTTAAATGTTGAGAAAGCACGACTTCACAAGATACTTGAAAACCAGGAGATAAGAGCGATTGTCCAAGCTCTTGGCACCGGAATAGGCGAAGACGATTTTGACCCGAATAAAGTAAGATATGGGAAGATAATTTTAATGTGCGATGCTGATGTTGATGGAAGCCATATAAGGACGCTTCTTTTGACATTCTTTTATCGTTATATGAGGGGATTGATTGAAGCTGGCAGAGTTTACATAGCTCAGCCTCCCCTTTACAAGGTAAAGAAAGGTAAACTTGAGTTTTATGCGTATAGTGATGAGGAGAGGGAGCAAATAATTGAACGATTGAAACAGGAGAAAGAGCAAGGTGAGATAACTGTAACAAGATTCAAAGGTCTTGGTGAGATGAACCCCGAACAGCTTTGGGAGACAACGATGGACCCAGAGAAAAGGACATTGCTTCAGGTTACAATTGAAAACGCAGCCGAAGCGGATAGAATATTCTCAATTCTTATGGGAAGCGATGTTGAACCGAGGAAAAAGTTTATTGAGAAGAACGCGAAGTTTGTCAGAAACCTTGACATTTAAAACAAAAATTTTAGAAGCTGATGGCGACGATTCAAGAGAAAATCCAGCCAGTTGAGATTGAGGAGGAGATAAAGTATTCATATCTTGATTATGCTATGTCGGTTATCGTATCGCGGGCTTTACCCGATGTCCGCGATGGTTTAAAGCCCGTTCAAAGGCGAGTTCTTTACACTATGTATGAGCTCGGTCTTTTACACAATAGACCTTACAAAAAGTGCGCAAGGATAGTTGGAGAAACACTTGGTAAATATCACCCACATGGTGATGCAGCTGTATATGACACGCTTGTTCGTCTTGCACAGGATTTCACAATGCGTTATCCCCTTGTTGATGGTCAAGGAAACTTTGGCTCAGTTGATGGTGATTCACCAGCTGCTATGAGATACACCGAGGCGAGATTATCAGCCATAGCCGAAGAGATGCTTCAAGATATTGAGAAAAATACGGTTGATTTCAGACCAAATTTTGATGAAACTCTGAAAGAACCCGAAGTCCTCCCGACAATTTTACCAAATCTCCTTGTCAATGGCTCAAGTGGAATAGCTGTTGGAATGGCAACGAATATACCTCCTCATAACTTAAACGAAATAGTTGATGGGCTTATAGCACTTTTGAAAAATCCTGACCTTCCAGTTGAGAAACTGATGAGATATATCAAAGGACCGGATTTCCCAACAGGTGGTATAATAGTTGGCTTGTCAGGTATAAAAGAGGCTTACACAACCGGGAAAGGTAGGATAATTGTCCGTGCGAAGGCGAGCATTGAAAATTACAAGGGACGTTCAAGGATTGTAATAACCGAGATCCCGTATCAAGTAAATAAAGCGTCTTTGATTGAGAAGATAGCCGAGCTTGTTCAAGAAAGGAAAATAGAGGACATATCAGACATAAGGGATGAATCAGATAAAGACGGGATGAGAATTGTGATTGAACTGAGAAGGGATGCTCAACCGGAAGTCGTCCTTAACAATCTTTACAAGCATACTAATTTGCAAACGACCTTTGGAGTCATAATGCTTGCGCTTGTCAATGGTGTGCCTAAGATTTTAAACTTGAAGGAGATGATGAATGAGTTCATAAACTTCAGATTGAATGTGATTGTAAGAAGGACGAAGTTTGAGCTTGATGATGCGGAAAAAAGAGCACATATACTTGAGGGTCTTAAGATAGCCCTTGACAACATAGATGAAATAGTTGAACTTATAAAGAAGTCAAAAGACCCGGAGACGGCAAAGGTAAATCTTATGAAAAAATTTAAACTTTCGGAGATTCAAGCTAAGGCGATACTTGATATGAGATTACAGCGTTTGACGGGACTTGAAAGAAGCAAAGTTGAAAGTGAATATAAAGAGATGATCAAATTGATTGAGAAATTGAAAAGCATTTTAAGAAGCAAGGAGTTGCAGAAAGAGTTGATACACGAAGAGCTGTTGAAGTTGAAGGAGAAATATGGGGATGAAAGGAGAACTTTGATAATAGAGGGCGAGGAGGACTTTAGCGTTGAGGATTTGATAGCTGAGGAAGATGTCGTCATAACGATAACTCATAATGGTTTCATAAAGCGTTATCCAGTGAGCGGTTATAGGAGACAAAACAGAGGTGGAAAGGGAATAACAGCAGCTGTAACTAAAGATGATGACTTCATTGAGCATATGTTTGTTGCTTCAACTCATCATTACATAATTTTCTTCACTGACAAAGGAAGAGCATATTCACTTAAAGTTCACGAAATTCCAGAGGGAAGCAGAGCTTCAAGGGGTCGTTCAATTTCACACTTGATAAGGAAAGAACCCGATGAAAAGGTCACAGCTTTTGTTGCGGTTAAAGAATTCAATGAGAATCTCTTTGTCACGATGGTCACAAAGACGGGACTGGTTAAAAAAGTTCCACTTATGGAGTTTGCCACGACTAGGAAGACAGGGCTGATAGCTATAAATCTAAATCGTGGCGATCGGCTCGTTGATGCTCGTCTTACCGACGGTGGACAGGATTTGATAATAGGAACAAGGAAGGGAATAGCGATAAGGTTTAACGAAAAGGATATAAGACCAATGGGGAGACAAGCTGCGGGCGTGAGAGGAATTAAACTTGAAAAAGATGATGAAGTGATCGGAATGATAGCTGTTAAAAGAGCTGGGACGACAATTCTTGTTGTCACCGAAAAAGGTTTCGGTAAAAGAAGTGAACTTAATGATTACAGAGTCACCCATAGGGGTGGGAAAGGGATAATAACTGTAAAGGTTAATGACAAAACCGGGGACATGGTGGCTATAAAAGAAGTCCTTGACAATGATGATGTAATGATTGTGACGACAAAAGGTTACCTTATAAGGCAACACATTAAAGATATAAAGATAATGAGTAGACAAGCACAAGGTGTGAAACTTATAAAATTAAACCACGGTGACACGATCGCATCGGTTGCGAGTGTCATAAGCGAGGATGAGGAGGATTGATTTTTAAATTTCAAATTTTAAATTTAACTTCAAATCGGAAACAAAAATTAACTAGGTGATGAAAAAGTGAAGAAGAACAGATGGAAGATTATTTTGATTTTAATTTCAATTGCTGGGACGCTTTGGTATCTTTATCCAACCTATAAGGACATAAACTATCAGAAAAAATTATCCCAGTTGCGGGGAGAAGACAGCTTGAAATTTGTTCAGGAGAATCTTGACGATATTCAAAAGGTGAGACAAAAAAGGATAAAACTTGGTCTTGACCTTCAGGGTGGCATGTATGTCTCCCTTGAAGTTGATATAGTTAAAATGCTTGACAATCTCGCCAAGAACAAGGATGAAACATTTAGGCAAATACTCGCTGAGGTTAAAAAGGAAGCTTTGACCTCGCAGGAACCAGTGACATCAATTTTATTAAGAAAGTTTCAAGAAAGGGGAATAAGGTTAAGCAGATATTACGGGGACATAAGGCAAAGTGATGCGGAGATAATATCTGAACTTGAAGAACAAGCTGAGGACGCAATTGATAGAGCACTTGAAGTAATAAGAAACAGGGTTGATAAATACGGCGTAGCTGAACCGTCAATTCAAAAACAGGGTAACAACAGAATCGTTGTTGAGCTCCCGGGCGTAAAAAATCGCGAAGAGGTAAGACAGCTTTTGCAAAGCACCGCTGTTCTTGAATTCAAACTTTTAAAACCAGCTGACATCGCTATTAAGGTGATGCAATCAATTGACAATTATCTCGCTGGCAAAGGTGTTGCGGATACAGTTGACACAACTAATGTTGTAACACAAAAGCAGGACACGACTAAGACAATAGCTGAGGAGCTTGGAGCTGATACAAGCGCTGGTTTAAGCGAGTTTGAAAAATTCAAAAAGGAACATCCATTTTTCGCATATGTCAGGGTTGATGAAGGGACCGGGATTGGATTTGTGATGGCAAGGGATAAAAAGATGGTTGATTTTATTTTATCCCGTCCAGATGTTAAAAATTTAATCCCGCCTGATTTTGAATTCGTTTGGTCAGCGAAACCATTCACAGCCCAGGATGGAAATCAATACTATAATCTCCTCGCTGTAAAGAAAGATCCCGAGATAACAGGAAAAGTTATAACAGAAGCAAGAGCTACGATTGATCCCGACAACAATTCTCCAATTGTGATAATGAGGATGAACAGTGAAGGGGCTCGCGAATGGGCTAGAATTACTGGGGCGAATATAAACAAACACATAGCCATAATCCTTGATGGGACCGCATATTCATGGCCTGTGGTCAGAACCAAAATCGTAGGTGGGAGCTCACAAATTGAAGGGCTTGATTCACCTGAAGAAGCACGACTTCTTGAAGTCGTCCTTAAAGCTGGAGCTTTGCCCGCACCACTTGAAATAATTGAAGAGAGAAACGTCGGACCATCCCTTGGTGAGGATTCAATTCAAAAGGGTCTAAAGTCAGCCTACCTTGCGTTTATCATTATAGCGCTGTTTATGATCGTATATTATTTAACTGGCGGAATTGTTGCAGACCTTGCGCTTGTCTTAAACATTGCCTTCATACTTGCTGTTCTTGCTGGATTTAACGCGACTTTGACGCTTCCAGGAATTGCCGGAATAATCCTAACGATAGGAGTTGCGGTTGATGCAAATGTCTTGATCTACGAAAGAATCCGAGAGGAGCTTGCCATAGGTAGAACTCTTAGATCAGCAATTGATGAGGGATATTCAAAAGCATTTAGTGCAATTTTTGACTCAAATGTGACCACCTTCTTAACAGCGCTTATACTTTACAACTTTGGTTCAGGACCTATCCAAGGGTTTGCTTTGACATTGATGATTGGAATTATCGCAAACCTTTTCAGCGCCGTTTTTATAACGAAGGTTATTTACGATATTGTGGCAGATAAATATCCAACCGTGGTAAAATTCGGTTAAATTAAAAACAATTTTAAGAGAGATTGAAAGATGAGATTTATAGGGAAAACAAACATAAAGTTCATTGAGAAAAGAAAAATTTGGTATTTAGTTTCACTAATTGTTATACTTGTTGGCTTAATCTCTATAATTTTTCGGGGAATTCCACTTGGGATTGATTTCCTTGGCGGGACTGAGGTCATAGTTCGCTTTGAAAAACCGGTAGCAATTGGAGATGTGCGAAGCGCAATTGCACAAGTAGGACTTGCTAAAAGTGAAATAAAAATCTATGGAACGCATAACGAGATACTCATCCGAACATCTGAGCAAGCCGAAGGTACAAAAATGGGCGAGATGATTTTATCAGCCCTACAATCAAATTTCCCGGACAATAAGATAACAATTTTGAATGAGGAAAAAGTTGGACCAAGGATTGGGGCAGAACTTAGAAGAAAAGCTTTTTATACAGTCTTGTTCTCATTGATAGCAATGCTTATTTACATTGGGTTGAGGTTCAAGCCGATTTATGGACTTGGTGCTGTTGCAGCTTTGTTTCACGATGTTCTCGTAACGCTTGGCTTTTGCTCAATTTTCAGCACTGTTTCATACCTCAACATTGAGATGAATCAATCGCTCCTTGCTGCTTTTTTGACACTTGTCGGTCTATCGGTCAACGACACAGTTGTCGTCTTTGACAGGATAAGGGAAAACCTCAAGCTCCACAAGGCGCTTGATTTTATATCCATCGTGAACAAAAGCATAAATGAGACATTGAGCAGGACAATCATCACATCCGGAACTGTAATAGTTGTACTTTTAATTTTGCTCTTTGTTGGGAGTGAGGTCACCCGCGGTTTTGCATTCGCGTTGACAATCGGTATAATAACCGGAACATATTCGTCAATTTACATCGCAAGCGCAATAGTAGTTGACTTCACTTTGGCAAGGCAAAGGAAAGCAGAAAAAGAGAAACTTCTAAAGAAACAACCCGTATCAGCTAAATAAAAAAGGAAATTTCATGCGACTTAAAACGAAAGAATTTAACGATGTAGTTGTGATTGAAGTTAAAGGCAATATGATGGGTGGACCCGACTCTCAAAAATTTAGAGACCTCCTCCATAAAATCATTGATGAGGGGAAGAATAAAGTTGTAGTTGATCTTAAGAGTGTGAAGTTCATAAACAGCGCTGGGCTTGGGACCTTGATAAGCGGTCTTACCACTATGAGAAATGCCGGCGGTGATTTGAAAATCGCAAACCCAACTGAGAAAATTGAATCGTTACTTATGATCACGAGATTGATAAAAGTTTTTGAGAGTTATAGCTCTGTTGATGAGGCAGTTGAAAGTTTCAATAAACGCTCAAAGAAAAGATAATCTCTGAAAAATGTCATTTAAAATCCCTGACGGCGCCGTTTGGGTCATCCTCGGCGCCCAGTGGGGAGATGAAGGAAAAGGGAAAATAGTTGACCTTCTGAGTGAAAACGCAGATATAGTCGTAAGATATCAAGGCGGATCAAACGCCGGGCATACCGTTTCATTTGATGGAAAAACATACATCCTACATTTGCTCCCATCGGGAATTTTCCATCAAAATGTAACCTGTGTGATCGGTAACGGGGTTGTGATTGACCCAATCGCTTTAATGGATGAAATAGAAATGGTCAAGTCAGCTGGCGTTGATATAAAAGGACGTCTTCTAATAAGTCACAACGCCCATCTGATAATGCCTTATCATAAGCTTCTTGATAAAATTTACGATCAAGGAGAAGACAAAATCGGAACAACCGGAAGAGGGATAGGTCCTGCTTATGTTGATAAATATGCAAGGGTTGGTATAAAAGTCGTTGATCTTCTTGACAGGGAAATCTTGTGCAGAAAGCTAAGGAAAAACATTGAAGCTAAGAACGAAATCCTTGAGAAAATTTACGGCACAACAAAGCTTGATGTTGAAAAAATTATTGACGAATACATTGAATTTGACAAGAAAATTGACGAGTTCGTCACCGATACAGCGTTATATTTAAACAACGCTATAAAAGGGAAAAAGAAAATTTTACTTGAAGGGGCTCAAGGTGCTCTTCTTGACATTGATCACGGGACATATCCCTTTGTCACATCTTCAAACCCAACAGCTGGCGGTGCTTCAACTGGTTCCGGAATTCCGCCGACGAAAATTAACGGAGTTATAGGAGTTATAAAAGCATATACAACACGGGTTGGCGAAGGACCATTCCCGACGGAATTGAAGGATGAAATCGGCGATTACATAAGAGAAAAAGGTTTTGAATTCGGCGCAACAACAGGAAGACCGAGAAGGTGCGGATGGCTTGATATTGTAAGTTTAAAATACTCAATCATGATAAACGGCATTGATAAACTCGCCTTGACAAAAATTGATGTCCTAAGTGAGCTTGACGAGATTAAAATCTGCGTCTCTTACGAAATCAACGGGAAGAAATTGAAAAACTTTCCTACAAACCCCGAAGCTCTCTCAAAGGTCACACCGATATATGAAACACTGAGAGGTTGGAAAAAAGACCTCTCAAATATCAGCTCCTATTCGGAATTGCCAGCCGAGGCGAAAGAGTTCGTTGAAGCGATAGAGTTTTTCACAGGAATTGAAATTTCAATAATATCCATCGGGGCAGATAGAAAACAAACGATTTTGAAATGACAAAGGCGGTAAATATAAAAAGGGCGTTGATTTTGTTCGGGGTAACGATAGCGCTTTCAATTTTATATTACACGAATATAATCGTCAAAAACCTTGAAAGAAGGGAAAGACAGATAGCAAACCTTTATGCAAAGTCAATTGAATATATAGCAACTTCCCCTGGGACATCGGAGTATACTTTTATCTTTGACCAAATAATTCTCGCTATTGATTTCCCTGTGATCGTAACGGATCGGGAAAAAAATCCTCTCTTTTACAGAAATGTTGAAATTGACACGACACTTTTAACCGCAGAGAGAGACAAGATATTACGCCAAGAGATTGAGAAAATGGCGAAGACATTTGAGCCGATAAAAATATCCTACGGGGATACTTTGGTTTTGAACTATGTTTTTTACGGGAATTCAAAACTTGTTGAACAACTAAAAATTTTGCCATACATAATCTTTATAACCGCTGGGCTCTTCATCTTGATAGGATACTTAAGCTTTAGTTACATCAAGAAAACCGAACAGAGCAATATATGGGTTGGGCTTGCTCGTGAAACCGCTCATCAGCTTGGGACACCTCTTTCAAGCATATATGGTTGGCTTGAAATTTTGAGGACAAAGATTGATAACGGAGAGGATGTAGCAGATGTGATCCACGAAATTGAAAACGACCTTGAAAAACTTAACAAGATAACGCAAAGATTCTCAAAAATCGGTTCAAAACCGGAGTTCGTTGAGGAAAAAATTGCTGATATAATAAATTCAGTCATTAGATATTTTGAAAAAAGAATCCCTCAAACTGGGAAAAAGATAATGATATCAGTCAAAGGTGATACCTCTGCAAAGGCGTTCGTAAATAGAGAGCTTTTTGAGTGGGTAATAGAAAATCTCCTAAAAAATGCGCTTGACGCCATTGAAAACAGCGAGGGGAAAATTGAATTTAAAATCCAGGAGAAAAAGAATCTCGTCTTGATTGATGTTTCGGATACCGGCAAGGGGATAAATATGAAATACAGGAAGGACATCTTTAGACCCGGCTACACAACGAAAAAACGCGGTTGGGGACTTGGACTTAGCTTATCAAAGAGAATAATTGAGGTCTACCACAACGGAAAACTTTTCCTAAAGGAAAGTAAAATCGGGAAAGGTTCAACATTTAGAATAATCTTGAGGAAGCAAGGATGAAATACGAGAAGATAAAATCAAAAATTGATCATTTGATAAAGGATAGGAATTTTTTGAGGAAGTTATTTTACGTGGGCTTAAACCTTATTCTTTTAAGGACTTGGCATGTGAGGAAAGAGATAAAAAACTTTTTTAAATCAAGAGATGGACAAATCAATGTGCTTGACGCTGGATGTGGATTTGGACAGTATTCTTACTTCATTGCGAAAAAATTTAAAAACTCAAATGTTATCGGCGTTGACATAAACGAAGAAAGAATCAAGGAGAGCGAAAAATTTGCACGGGAAGAAAGGATTGAGAACTTAAAATTTGACATAGCCGATCTTCAAAACTTAAACTATGAAGAGAACTTTGATCTCATACTTGCGGTTGATGTCTTAGAGCATATTGAAAACGATGCTAAGGTCTTGAAAAATTTTTACAGAGCGTTAAAAAAAGATGGACTTTTGATAATAAGCACCCCATCAACTCTTGGTGGCTCGGATGTGCACTCGGACGAGGACACAAGTTTCATTGAAGAACACATAAGACACGGATATAGCCGAGATGAAATAAAATCAAAACTTGAAGAAGCTGGCTTTGAGGATATCACCTTTAAATATACCTACGGCAAATTTGGAAGTTTATCTTGGAAATTAATGATCAAGTTTCCAATCCTTCTGCTTGGGAAAAGCTTCATTTTCGTGGTTCTACTTCCACTCTATTATCTTTTCGTTTTGATGCCGGGATTCTTGCTTATGTGGCTTGATGGAAGGGTTGAAAATAAGAGCGGGACTGGACTTCTCGTGAAAGCAAAAAAATAGATCAAATTCGTCCAAACCTTTTATCAAGTTCATCAATTGAAATTTTAATTATTATCGGTCTACCGTGAGGACAAACATACGGATTTTTCGTCAGGAAAAGTTGATCTATTAAAGTTCGCATTTCCTCGGGTGTCAGCTTATCACCGGCTTTGATTGCAGATTTGCAAGCGAATGCCTTTGCAAGGTTTTCTCTCACACTTATGTTCGGCTCAATGTTAGCATTTTCTTTGTATTGTTCAATTATCTCAATGAAAACTTCTTTCTCTTTACCCTGCTTTATCTCTGGCGGGACACCGTAAAGTATAACGGTGTTTTTCCCAAAAAGCCTTAGATCAAACCCTAAGTTCTCAAAGTAATCTTTAAGTTCCTTCACGATAGACATATCCGCCGGGGTAAGCTCAATCGTTTGAGGGAAGAGCAATTGCTGTGTAAATGGTGAATTTGAATTCAAACTATCAAGCGCCCTCTCGTACAATACCCTTTCGTGTGCGACATGTTGATCAATTATCATAAGTCCCGTTTTAATTTGAGCGATTATGTATTTGTTATGAACTTGCATAAATGTAATCGTCTCATCCCCACTCCCCTCACCTGAAGTATAAAAAACCGATTGAACTCCTGTAGAAATTTTCTCAACCGTCTCGGAGTCAATTTTAACCTTCCGACTCGTTTCAGCTTCTGGGAAAGATGAGGTGATGAAATCCAAGCTGTATTGTTGTTCCTTTTGAATTCTCTCCTTTATTGGTTCAACCAGGTTTATCAATTTGCTTTTTATCTCGGACAAGTCCGCTGACGGGCGAATTTTTATATCACCGCTTGGTTCAATTGTAAGCTCCGGGATCAAACTAAACTTTGAAAGTGAATGCTTAACCACAGCGCGGACGAAATTGTAAACCCCGGTCTCATCATCAAATTTTACCTCAAGCTTTGATGGATGCACATTGACATCAACTCTTCTTGGGTCAATTGAAATCATCAAAATAAACGATGGGAAGTTCCCTTTGTCAATCAAGTGTTCATATGCGTTAAAAACAGCGTGGCTTATCGAGCGATTGATAATGTATCGCCGATTTAGGAATATAAATTGCATTGACTTTGATTTCCTTGAAAACTCCGGTTTGCTTGTGTACCCGTATATGCTTATGTAGTCGGTCTTTTCAAAGACAGGTATAAGCGTATCAAAAAATTCATCGCCGAAGATTTGTTTTATTCTCGTCTCAAAATCAGTGCTTTCAAACTTTGCAACTACTTCATCATCGCTTATAAATTCAAACGCTATCTCCGGATAGGCGATTGCGAAACGTGTAAATGTCTCGTAAGCATGTTTAAATTCGGTGTAATCGCTTTTCAAGAAATTCCTTCTAGCTGGCGTGTTGAAGAAAAGATTTCTCACAGCGACGGATGTTCCAATCGGATGCGAGGTTTTTGATACCTCCAAAATTTTACTCCCCTCTATTTTCACCAGCGTTGCAAGCTCTTCATCGGCGGTTCTCGTTTTCAATTCAACTTTTGAGACCGCAGCGATTGAGGCAAGCGCCTCGCCCCTGAAACCAAGTGTCTTTATGTTTTCAAGGTCATCATATGTTTCAATCTTGCTAGTGGCGTGTCTTTCAAAGGCGAGAACTGCATCGTCCTCGCTCATACCACATCCATCATCAATTACCTGTATCAATGACTTTCCCGCATCCTTCAAGATGACGGTTATATTCTTCGCCCCAGCATCAATTGAATTTTCAATCAATTCCTTCACTACTGACTCCGGACGCTGGATAACTTCTCCCGCTGCGATCTTTCTAGATATTTCGTCTGGTAAAATTTTTATTCGTCCCATTTTATAAAACCAACTTTCATATCAACCCTGATAAAACAAGATAAACATAGAAAATCAAACCAACAATGATAAACCACCAAATAAGCGACTTTTTCCTTCTTTCGGAAATCCCAATGCGCTGAAACTTCAACTGTCTTTTGATCCTCTCCTTACGCTTCAGCTCCTCATCTTTCTCCGGCTTGTAATATCGCGGGATATACTCAAAGCGAAGATGTTGGGGTCTCTTGAAAAACATGGTAAATTTTAAATTAATTTTTTCACTCCAAGACCCGGTTCATCTGGAAGAACCAATTTCCCATCTTTAACTTTAACTCCATCAAAAGGGTCGTTCGTTATCAAAAGATTTCCATCAAGGTCGGCAAAATCAACAAGCGGAGAAATTTGAGCGCCTGCGGTTATACCAACCGATGATTCAATCATACAGCCAAGCATCACTTTCATATTCATAGCCCTTGCTGTGTTTATCATCTTTATCGCTTCCCTTATCCCTGTGCATTTCATCAGTTTTATGTTTATTCCATCATACGCCTTTCCTAAAATAGGAACATCCCAAAGACGAACGCAGTTCTCATCAGCTATGATTGGAATTTCAACCCTGTCTCTTACCCAAGCGATTGAATCAAGGTCATCTGCCGGCATCGGTTGTTCAACAAATTCAACCCCTTCATTTTGTAACCACTTGATTTTTTCAAGCGCGATCTCCTTCGTCTTCCACCCCTCATTCGCATCAACGCGAATGGGTTTATCTGTAACTTTCCTAATCGTGCGAATTATCTCATAATCGTTTTCAAGCCCAAGTTTGACCTTAAGAACTGGATATCCTTCTGCCTCTTTAACTTTCCTTTCAATTACTTCCGGCTCATCTATCCCAATCGTGAAAGATGTTATCGGCGTCCTTTCCTTGCTCAAACCGAAAAGTTTATAAAGCGGGATATTTAAAATCTTCCCAACTAAATCATGCAATGCGATATCAATCCCAGCTTTTGCTGAATTATTTCCGGGCTCAATTGAATCAACATAATTTAGTATATCCTCAATCTGTAAGGGATCGTTAAACTTTGAAAGGTCAACTTTCTCAAGGAAATTTTTCACCGTTTCAACATTCTCCTTATATCTTGGCGAGGGTGATGCCTCTCCATAGCCAACCAATCCGTCGTGTTCAATCTCAATTAAAACGACTTGATTTGATGTTCTAACTCCGCGGGTGATTTTGAATGGGTGCTTAAGTTTCAATTCAAAGGTTTGGTATTTTAAAATCATCTTCGGGATGAGATTTTATTTTTTGAAAAATGTCAAAATCGCAACCGTTATCAAAAGAAGGCTGAAAAGTTTCTTCAAAACCTTTGACTTAATTTTATATGATGCGTATGCGCCAAAACGACTTGTTATAACAGAGCCGAGCACTATCGGAATCCCAGCAGTGTAATCAACAAAGCCGATCATCCCTGGCATTGAAATTTCCGGATTGTTAATTCCGTTCAATATATATCCAATCGTTCCAAAAGTTGAAGTCAAAACTATAACTGAGCTTGATGTCCCGATTGCTCTTTTAATTGGGATTTTCATTAGATAATTCATAACCGGCACTAAAAGTATCCCACCGCCGACCCCGGCCAAAACAGAAACTATCCCAGCGACAAGCCCCCAAAAAAACGCCGAAATTAAGTTAACATTTGCTTTGTAATTTGATAAATCATCAATATCAATCGCTTTCTCATTTGACAAGATAAACATTCTAATTCCAGCGAAAATTATGACAATGGTGATGAAGGTCTTGATGAAGCTTCCTGAGACGCTCGTCGCCAATTTACTCCCAGCAAGCGCCGATATTATTGAGGCTAAGCCCATCGTTAAGGTAAGTTCCCACTCAACATTTTTGTTCTCAACTTGTTTTAAAGTGCTTGAAATTGAAGTGAAAACAATGGTAAATAAACTTGTTGCGACCGCTATTTTGGGGATTAAATCCGTTGGTAACCCAACACTGCTGTAATAATACATTAAAATCAGGACGAGAATTATCCCCCCACCTATTCCAAAAAAGCCAGCCAAAAATCCAGCGAAAAGTCCCGATGCGAAAAGTGTTAAAATTTTTAAAACTGTCATTTTAAACCTAAAAGTAAATTGTATGCTTTTTTGTTCTTTAAAATCGCAACCGCCACCTTCACCTGATTGTCGTTTTTTAATCCCCAAGCGATCAATTCGTCCTCATATTTGTATCTTGAGATTATCTCACGGGCAAGTTCATCTGCAATCTGTTCACGATAAAGTTTGAAATAATCTATCCGCTGTGTCCTCACTTTGTTCAACATCGCTTCAACCTCGGTTATATAACCATCGTTCAACTTCTGCTTCTTTGCATATTCAATTGCTTTTTCAAGGTTTATCTCAAAACTATCTTTATATGAGAAATTGTTTTTCTTAACAAAATCCTCAAAGCGCGAAAAAACTGAGTCATTTATCACAAAATCATTCGGGATGCTCTCGTTTTCAGATCTGAACTTATTTGCGAACTTGAAAAACATTCTTCTTTGCGAAAGTGCCTCAACGAAATCACTTCTTTTCTTCTCCTCAACAATTGTGTCGGGTAATATACCACCTTCTGCGTAAACAATGCGACCATTTTTAGTTTTAAAAACTTTTTGTTCAGAGTCTGGCTTCTGAATGAAGACACCATCTGGTTTGTGGAAGTAATCAATTTCTTGAATACAGCGACCGCTTGGGGTGTAATACTTAGCGGTTGTCATCTTCAAAAAAGTGTTATAGGAGAGATAAGTTATCGTTTGAACGAGCCCTTTCCCAAATGTTTTCGTTCCAAGGACGACCCCACGGTCAAGGTCTTGGATTGCACCGGCAACGATTTCACTTGCGCTCGCACTTGAACCATTTACGACAACAACAAGAGGGACATCTAAAAGGATGGGCTTCTCCGTTGAAAAATAATTTCTAACTGCATCCGGTTTGCGTCCCTTGGTTGAAACGATCAAACTCCCCTCAGGCACAAACTTTTCAACCACATCAACCGCTGCATCAAGCAAACCCCCTGGGTTGTCGCGTAGGTCAAGAATGAGACCCTTTATCTCACCTTTTGATTGTAGATTCTTTATCGCCTTCCTTAATTCTTCCCCGGCGTTTCTGGAAAAGCGCTCAAGTTTAATATATGCGATTCCATCATCAATGAAATCATAAAAGGTTACATTTTTAACCTCAACTTCCGCACGCGTTAACTCAAAAACAAGTGGGTCGCTTACACCTTCCCTTATAACTTTAACCTTAAGCTGTGTCCCTGGCTTACCAACCATGAGAGACCTAACCTCGTCAAGCGATTTATCTTTAACATAAATGCTATCAATTTGAACTATCACATCCCCAACCCTTATTCCCGCTTTATCGGCCGGATATCCTCTTGAGACCTTTATGACGACAATTGATGTATCAAACTTTGAAATTGAAATCCCAATGCCACCATATTTCCCCGTCGTTAAAGCATCAACTTCTTCACTGTGCTTCTCATCTATAAAAACTGTGTAAGGGTCAAGTTCGCTCAACATCCCCTTTATCCCAGCTCTTATAAACTTCTCTGGGTCAACTTCGTCAACATAATTTAAGATGACCTCCTTATAAATTTTCCCGAAGACCTCAACGCTTTTATTTATCTTCAAGAAAATATCCTCATTCTGCGGGTGGAACTTCAAAAATCCCACAGCGATGAGGAATGTAAAACCGAAAAGAAAAAATTTCCGCTTCATTTTCCTCTGACCTTTAATTTTTCAGAGACGATTGACCAAACCTCGCTGCTTATCTCGTCAATCCCCCTTAAACCATTAATCACATAAAATCGCTTTTCTTCCCTTGCAAGCTCAAGATAACCATTCCTGACACGCTCGTAAAATTCAACACCCGAATTTTCCATCCTATCAAAATCGCCGTATTTCTGTCTTCTACGATTGTAAATCTCGGAAACTGGAATATCAATGAGAAATGTCAAGTCTGGAACCAATCCAGATGAAGCAAGTTCATTTACGACCTTGATTTTCTCAATATCAATTCCACGCCCATAACCTTGATAAGCAAGCGTTGAATCATAAAATCTATCGCAGATGACCACCTTCCCGGAATTAAGTGCTGGGATTATCACCTCACCGACAAGTTGCGCACGACTTGCTGAGAAAAGAAAAAGTTCAGTTACATCGCACATCTCTACATTTTCCTTATCAAGAAGGATGTTCCTTATAAGTTCAGATATCCTTGTCCCACCAGGTTCCCTCACAAATACGACTTCAAAACCATACCCTTTGAGCTTGCTGATCAAAATTTCTGCTTGTGTTGTCTTACCACAAAGGTCAACCCCTTCAAAAGTTATAAACATCACATTAAGAAAATTTCTTTTCCTCTTTCAGCGGATTTATACACCGCATCAACGATTTTCATCCTGTAGAGAGCGTCCTCAGCGCTTGAAACAAGCGGATGAAGCCCACGAACAGCTCCGATGAAATGTTTGATTTCGTTTTCATACGACTTCAAATATAAAACCTCAGGTCTATCCATTTTTTCAGGAGCAAGGTTTATAAGCTTGCCCTGTATGTCTTTATAAATTCTAAACGGGTTCAATTCCCCGGTGCCCTCCGTTCCAAAAATGTTAAGATAAAAGATTGAATTCTCAAACTCATATGACCAACTAACATCAATGAATAAAGTTGAATCGTTTTTAAACTTCACGAAAACAATTGAACTATCTTCAACGGATTTCGTTTGATGTTTATAACATATTGCACTCACACTTTTAACCTCTGGATAACCCGCCATCCACAAAGCCAGGTCAAGTATGCTTATGCCAAGGTCAAGCATGACACCGCCACCAGCTTTTTCTTTCATCAAAATCCACTTCCTATCATTTGGTTTCTTGAACCAGCCAGCTTTAACATAAAAAACCGAACCAAGCTCACCTTGTTCAATAAACCCCTTCATCAACATACAATCAGGTCTAAATCTTAGATTCATACCAACCATAACTTTTCTCTTTCTTTCGCCGATCGCTTTAACGACCGATTCAGCTTCTCTGTAGCTTCTGGCAAGGGGTCTTTCAACGAAAACATCCTTTCCAGCTTCAACGCAAGCGATCGCCATCTCAGCGTGAAGGTTCGTCGGTGTCAAAATTTCAACTGCCTCAATCTCTTCAACCTCTTGAAGCATCTTCTCATAATCGGTATAAAAATATGGGACATTGTATTTTTCAGCTATCATACGCGCCTTCGTTCTGTCCGTATCGCAAACCGCAACTATTTGGACATTTTTAATCTTTGAAAGTATCGGAAGATGAATTGCTTGAGCTATACCGCCAAGCCCAATTACAGCGAATTTAATTTCCTCCATTTCTCAAAATCTTTGTTTTATCCTTCAAAGTTTCAAACTCAAATGCTTCAAGTATCCTTTCAACGATGCCATCAGGGTCAAGCTTAAGCATTCGCCAAAGTTCCTCTTGAGTCCCATGCTCAATAAACTCATCTGGGATGCCATGAATTAAGAATCCGACATTTTTAACACCTTTCATTGCTGCATATTCAAGGACTGCGCTACCAAATCCACCTCTGATAGTGTTTTCTTCAACGGTAACAACTTTATCAAACTTCTCAAAAACATAATCAAGCAAACCCTCATCAAGTGGTTTAACAAATCTCATATTTACAACCATTGCCTCAATCCCGTAAGATGAAAGTTTTTCACTCGCTCTCAAACACGGATAAACCATATTTCCAATCGCAAGTATTGCAAGGTCATCACCATCCCTTAAAACCTCAGCTTTGCCGATCTCAATTAGGTCAAAATCCTTTTTCAATGGAACACCCACACCATTTCCCCTTGGATACCTTATCGCAACAGGACCTTTGTTATACACCGTTGCAGTGTAGAGCATATCCCTGAGTTCGCTTTCATCTTTCGGCGCCATTATCACCATATTCGGTATGAGGCGCAAATAGCTAAGATCAAACGCACCGTGATGTGTCGGTCCATCAGCACCAACGAGCCCAGCTCTATCAATCGCAAAAACGACATGAAGACGCTGAAGCGCAACATCGTGAATTATCTGATCAAAAGCTCTTTGTAAAAATGTTGAATAAATCGCACATATAGGAACATAACCCTCTGTCGCCAGCCCAGCTGAAAAGGTCACAGCGTGTTGCTCCGCTATACCAACATCAAAAAATCTTTCTGGAATCTCCTTCTTTAAAATGTTAAGTCCTGTACCATCAGGCATTGCAGCGGTTATACCGACAATCTTACTGTTTTGCCTTGCAAGTTGAACCACCGCCTCACCAAAAACCTTCGTGTAACTTGGTGGTTGTGGTTTATCACTTTTATACATTTTACCGGTGATTTTATCAAAAGGGGTCACACCGTGAAGCTTCTGTTCGTCCTCCTCAGCTGGTTTATAACCTTTGCCTTTCTGTGTTATAACATGAAGGAGAATTGGACCGTTAAGATTTTTTATCTCAGATAAAATCCTTATCAACTTTTGAATGTTATGCCCGTTCACAGGTCCAAAATATCTAAAACCTAGCGCTTCAAATAACATACCCGGCGTTATTATCGCCTTGACCCCACCTTCAACCTTAGCTGCAAGCCTTCTTATCCTATCCCCGATGCCATCAAGCTGACCCGTTAAGTCCCAAACAAACGACTTCAACTTGTTGTAATGCGAACTTGCGATCAACTCGGTGAAATACTTTGAAACCGCCCAAACATTTGGTGAAATTGACATATTGTTGTCATTTAAAATCACGATCAAATTTTTCTTTAAAACCCCGGCATTGTTCATCGCTTCATAAGCAAGACCAGCCGTCATAGCGCCATCTCCAATTATAGCAACGACTTTATAATCTTGTTCATCAAAATCCCTTGCCGTGGCTATTCCAAGAGCAGCTGAAATTGAAGTTGAAGCATGACCAGCCCCAAAGACATCATAAATGCTCTCACTTCTCTTAAGAAAACCACTTATTCCTCTAAACTGTCTTATCGTATGAAAAACATCCCTACGCCCCGTTATTATCTTGTGAACATAACCTTGATGCCCGGTATCCCAGATGATTTTATCTTTCGGTGCATTAAAAACATAGTGCACCGCAAGCGTCAACTCAACCACGCCCAAGCTCGCCCCGAGATGACCCCCAACTCTTGAAATAGTATCAATGATAAATTCCCTTATCTCACTTGCGAGCTTTTCAAGCTCACGGATATCCAAACTTTTCAAATCATCAGGTGAATTTACCTTCGGCAAGATGCGATAATCTGTGCCCATTTAAACCTCAAAATTTGTTGTTAAGATCGTCAAAGTCAATCAGTGTGAAACCTCGCAATTCATCTTTGACTATTTTCTTTATTCTAAGCTCTGCTTGCAAAAGTTTATCCATACAATACTTTGAAAGTTTAACTCCCCGCTCATACATCTCTATTGCCTCATCAAGCGAAACCTCACCCGCCTCAAGCTTCTCAACTATAACTTGAAGTTCCCTTAAAGCTTGCTCAAATGTTAAATTCTCAATTTCTTCTGCTTCATTCTTCTTCGCCATAACCCTTCACCACCCCTTTTATTGTTCCATCTGAAAGTTTAATTTTAAACTCATCATTTAAATCCAACTCTTTTTTACTGTGAACTATCCTGCCATCTTTATAAACTATTGCATAACCCCTCTTCAGAGCAAGTTCAGGATTAACCGATTCAAATCTTTTAAGCCATTGCACAAAATTTTGCTTCAAAATCTCAAACTTATGTGACATAGCGATATCAAGCGCTCTACTTAAATCATCAACCCTCATCGTGTATTGCCTGAGCCAATCAATCGGTCTATTAAAGGCATAGCTCTTCACAAGATGTTCAACCTCTCTTTTGCTCATTTTAATCTTATCCATAACAAGTTGATGAATAGTATACCAAATATTTCGGACATTTTCAAGAACATCATCCCGATTTTTAACCACAAGTTCAGCAGCAGCTGATGGTGTTGGCGCCCTCAAATCCGCAACGAAATCACTTATGCTATAATCAATCTCGTGACCGACAGCGCTTATTATAGGAATCCTTGATGCAAAAATTGCCCTCGCAACGATTTCTTCATTAAAAGCCCACAAATCCTCAATTGATCCTCCACCTCTACCGACAATTATCACATCAACTCCACCATAACGGTTAAAATCGTAAATAGCTTGAGCTATCTCCTCAGCTGCCCCCTCACCTTGAACTTTTACAGGATAAAGTATAATTTCAACCGCTGGAAAACGACGCGAAATTATGTTTATCATATCCCTTATCGCAGCTCCTGTAGGACTTGTCACTATCCCAATCCTATTTGGATATTCAGGGATTGGCTTCTTATACTTTCTATCAAACAAACCCTCAGCGGCTAGCTTCTGCTTCAACATCTCAAACTTCATTTGAAGCTCTCCAATTCCCAATGGCTCAATGAAATCAACTATAATCTTATATTCACCGTTTGGCTCATAAACCTCAACCTTTCCATGGACAAGAACCTTATCACCATCTTTAAACCTGAAATTCTTCAAATAAATGTCCGCTCTACTCTTCCATAAAGCTGCCTTTATTGAAGCGTTCTCATCCTTTAAAGTGAAATAAACATGTCCCGAGGTGTGAATCTTATAATTTGATATCTCGCCCTGAAGCCAAACATCTTGAAACCTTGGCTCAAGTTCAATATGCTTCTTGATCTCATAAGTCAGTTCAGAAACAGTCAAAATTTTGTCCCTTGATAACAAGGGATAAGCATTAAACATACCCTTTGAAGCTGATTATTCTTTTTGAGAAATTTAAACAAAAATTCAAAAAATAAAAAAGGTCGCCCCATTAAAGGAGCGACCCTTAAGGTGCAATTTATGAGGTGGTCATCATGCGCCAGCAAGTTCAAGAAGACGAGCCCACCTTCTATCAACCTCAGATTGTATCTGCTCAACCAAATGCTGATTTTCTGGCTTTAAAAGATGTGAAAATCTACCTTGAACCTTGAGCCACTCAATCACTGGCTTTTTCTCCCGCGGTCTGTAATTAATTTTGTATTTCCCATTCTCAACCTCATAAAGTGGCCAAACACATGTCTCAACTGCAAGCTTCGCAACCTCAATCCCCTTCTCAGCTGGATACCTCCAACCAAGAGTGCAAGGGGCAAGAATATTTATAAATTTCGGTCCCTTTATACTCAACGCTTTCTCAACCTTCATGTTAAGGTCCTTCCAATTGTGAACCGACGCTTGCGCTACATAAGGTATCCCATGCGCAGCCATTATCTGAGTTAAGTCCTTTGGAAATTGTTTCTTCCCAAATTCAACAACCCCAACAGGAGTTGTGGCAGTTTGTGCACCAAATGGAGTAGCGCTAGACCTTTGAATTCCAGTGTTCATATATGCTTCATTATTGTAACAAATGTAAAGCACATCATGCCCTCTTTCAGCCATCCCAGAAAGCGCCTGAAATCCTATATCATAGGTTCCTCCATCTCCACCAAAAGCAATGATTTTTATTTCCTTATCTATTTTCCCCTTCTTCTTCAAAACCTTATAAGCTGATTCAACGCCACTCATAACAGCTGCCACATTCTCAAACGCAACATGAATATAAGGCACATTCCAAGCAGTGTATGGGAAAATCGTTGAAACAACTTCCATACAACCAGTCGCAAAACCAACAACACATGGATAATTGACCGATAATGTGACTTGTCTTAAAGCTACCGCTGGAAGACATCCAGCGCAAGCTCTGTGCCCTGATGTAAATTTTACCTCACGCTGTGATAACTCTTTTAAGTTCGCCATCTTTAAAAAAACTTTAATTTTTAACTTTTAACCCCTTCACCCTTTCAAAATAATCCTCTTCACCGCGAACTCCGATAAATCTCGGTAATTTTGGAACTTCCCCAGAAATTCTCACCTTATCAAGTTCAAAGAAAATCTTCTCAATATCACTTGGACTTATATCCCTACCACCAAGCCCATAGATATAATTGACCACAGGAAGATCAGAATACTTCGTCCCTTGCAAGACCGACTTAACATCAAGACAGACTGGACCATAAGGAGCGCCAAACGCTATCGCCCTGTCCATAACACCAACAACCGAAGCACCAGAGAGAAACTCAAATACCTCATCTCTCGGGAAAGGTCTATAAAGCCGAATTTTTAAAGCCCCGACCTTCATACCCTTTAACCTCAAATTATCAACCACATCTTTTATAGTTCCGGCAGTTGAACCAAGCGATATTAAAACAACATCTGCATCGTCAATCTCATACGGCTCAACATATTGATACCTCCTTCCACTTATTTTATAAAACTCATCCTCAATTTCCTTTATAAACCTATAAGCACTCTCCATCGCTTCAGCTTGAGCCCTTTTATGCTCAAAATAATAATCCTGAAGGTCAAGCGGACCAAATGTCACAGGGTTTTCAACATCAAGAAGCTTATACCTTGGATTATATTCACCGATGAAATTTTTCACAACCTCATCATCAAGGACCTCAACTCTTTCCATAGTATGGCTTATGATAAAACCATCCATTGTCACCATAACCGGGAGAAGTATCTCGGGGTGTTCTGCGACCCTTATAGCAATTATCGTGTTGTCATAAGCTTCTTGAGCGTTTTCAGAGAAAATTTGTATCCACCCGGAATCGCGTGCCCCCATCGTATCCGAATGATCGCAGTGTATGTTTATCGGAGCGCTTAAAGCCCTATTTACAACAGCCATGACTATCGGCAACCTTAAACCAGCTGCAATGTAAAGAATTTCCCACATCAGAGCAAGACCCTGCGAACTTGTAGCGGTCATAGCCCTCACGCCAGCTGCACTTGCTCCAACAGTTGCGCTCAAAGCACTATGCTCCGATTCAACTAAAACCAGCTCTGTATCAACAAGCCCGTCCGCAACAAATTCAGCAAACTTGTGCATCAACTCCGTCTGTGGAGTTATAGGATAAGCTGCAACAACATCAGGGTTTATCTGCCTCATGGCTTCAGCAACCGCTTCATTCCCAGTTAAAGCCATAACTTTCATTTTTTCCATCCCTCCAAATTTTTTATCACTGATGTTCAAGAACCATAGTTATTGCCTTTGCTTTATCCGGACATACTTCGGCACAAATACCGCATCCCTTACAATGGTCATAATCAAAACCCACCATTTTCCCGTCACTTACTAAAATTGAATTGTCAGGACAATAAATCCAGCAAATCAAGCAATCATTGCACTTTGACCTGTCAAGCACCGGTCTGAACGTCCTCCACGAACCAGTTTTATACTTAACAGCTGAACCCGGCTCAACAACAAGCCCGCCAATCGGAAGTTCAAACCATTTCTTTAACTCGCTCATTCCTCCTTTACCTCCTCAAACGCTTTTTTTATCGCTTGAATGTTCCCTTCAATAACTTTTGAACTATACCTTTTACTGAATTTCTTAGCTATGTTCTTCAAGAGCGTATCAAGGTCAAGAACGCTCGTAACCCTTATCAAAGCCCCAAGCATAACCGTATTCGGTATCGGCTTCCCTATCGTCTCAAGTGCTATTTTAGTGGCATTTACAGTGTAAATTTTCCTACTCTTTATTCCAAACTTTTCGCGCACCTGTTTCGGGGAAAGCTCAGTGTTAATTATCAAAACACCATCATCTGGCATCCCTTCCGTGACATCAATCGTCTCAAGAAGCGTTTGATCAAGCACCACAACAACCTGCGGATTTTCAATCCCACTGCGAACCCTTATTGGCTTATCATCAATCCTCGTGAATCCTTTAACCGGCGCACCCATTCTCTCAGGACCATATTCGGGAAAACCCTGTGCATATTTCCCTTCCTCAATTGATGTCTCAGCAAAAAGAAGTGAAGCGGTTTTAACACCTTGACCTCCACGACCATGCCATCTTATCTCAATCATCCCAAAGAAAAATTTAATTTTTACTGCAAAATGTTCTTTAACCAATCATTAAAAATCGTGCCAAACAAAAAAATTAAAAATCAATGGGTTTAAAAACGGAATTTGATTAAATTTGACACAAAAATTTGAAATGGTCGCAAACTGAAACAATCATTTCTGTAGGGAACGCAAAAGCTCAATATATTTCCTTATCAACGCCTCATAATCCCTGTGATAGTTTTCGCGAACTGATTTTAAAAGCTCTTGGAAAATTTTATCCCTCTCCTCTTGAAGGTTAAGCTCGGAAGGGCTTTCTCTGACTATGTTTTGACCCGGACGGGATTCTCTTCGCTTTTCAAAATCTCTCTCGTGAATTGAACGCTGAGCATCAAGAAGGCGGGAAAGAATTCTATCCTGTTTCCTTATCGTCTCTTCAGTTAAATTGTTTGATTCAAGATCACTTACGACTTCTTTCATCTCCTCAGCGATTTTATTCAAATCGCCAAGTATCCGTCCCCTATTTCCAGAGATTTCAGCCTCTTTCATAAGTTCCTGAAGAGATTTCCTTATCAATTCCTGTTGAGCAGCTAACCTTGCCATCTCCGCCTGTTGCTGAAGTGAAAGCTGTTGCATAAGTTCCTGTGTCGCTTGATTCAAACCAAGCTGTTGCATTGCAAGTTGGTTCAATTGTTGAAGTAAGAACTGCAAACCTCCACCTGCCCCACCTTGCATAAGCGCTTGCATAGCGTTTCCAAGTTGTATCATAGCCCTGTTAAGCGAGCTCATCGCCTCTGTCTGAAATCTTAAAGCGCTTGAATTATCCCGAGCCGAAAGCGACTCAACTGATCGGTGCATATTTATCAAAGCTGAACCGATCTCCCTGCCCATATCTGGCGTGATAGCAAATGTCTTCTGCGAAAGCTCAATCAACGAATTAGCGACAGAATTTAAACCAGAGAGTAAATCCATCTGCTGTCTGGCAAGATCACGCAACTTTGATGAACCCTGAGCTGAGGTCATCGTCTCCTGCTTAACTTCTTCCTGCCCCTTTGAAAGGTTTAAAAGGTCCTGCTGAACCTTCTGCATCTGTGAAATTATCTGGCGCTGTTGATTCTGCATAAGCTGTTGCTGAAGCGACTGAAGTTCACTTTGCATCTGCATTAAATCCTGAGAAACCTCAAACTGCATCTGCATCGCTACTCCCAAGTCACCCAAAGCCAACCTATCTCCAATTTTATCAAAACCCTCATCCATTTTCTTATCCCTTAACTCATTCAAAATTTTATTAAGCGAATCAACTGGCATCTCATCAGAAAACTCTTTCATCCTCTCCTTTATCTCCTCAAGCGACTCCTCAATTTGCCTGATATCATCTTTCAAACTCCTCTGCTCATCGCTTAACTCCTTGAGTTTACCCTTGTCCTCCGGGTTAACCTGCGCCGTTTTCTTTCTCAAATCTTCCTGCTTATCTATTGCCTGCTCCACCTGTTTCAAAACCTCACTCAACTTTTGTTCAATCTGAATCCTCCTCAAAAGATTTAAAGTCCTCTCAATGCTCCTTCTAAAACTCTCCTCCGAAAATTGAAACCTCTCAAGCGCCTGCCTTAACATATCGGGATCAATGTTCTGCAACGCTTGCTCAAACCTCTTCATCAGCTCCTTTAACTCCGGAATGTCAAGCTGATTGAGCAACTTTTGAAGCTCAAGATACTTTTCAAGCGTCTCGGGCGAGAGAAGGCGATTTTCCTCCATCTTTTGAACAAGTTCTTGAAGTTTTTGACTTGTCTCCTTTATCCTGTTCCTCAACTCATCATATTTCTTTGCTATATTCTGTATCTTCTGCTGTCTTTGCCAATCCCCTTTGATGTTCCCCCTTTTTAAATCTCTGTCAATCTCATCCATCTCTTTTCTCAACTTCTTCGCCATCTCAAAAATATCACTCATCTGCTGATAAATCTCACCCTGCATCTGCTCAACCTGAGCTAAAATCTCATACAACGATGGAAATCTAACCGTGTAAATTTCCGTCCTAGCTGATTTAGGACCGCTAACCATATCATTATCAAAAACTTCAAGGTAATAACTCACAACATCATCCGGCGACAACTCAAGCTCAGACAAATCCCAAACATAATGAATCTCTTGTTCCTTTAATCTCTTGTCAAGCGGGATCTCAACATAATTAAACTCTTCCCGTGGTTTAATATATCTTGAAAAACTCAATCTATAAGCAAGGCGCAACTTTGTAAAGCCAAAGTCATCACCAATTTTTGCATTTACGAGCAAGCTCATATCTCTGCCGATGTCAACACTTCTCTCCGGCTTTAAAATTTCAATCTTCGGATGTTCATCTGGAATGACATTAATTCTATATTCAACCGGCTGTTCACTTCTTAAACCATCCTTGCTCAAAAGCTCAATGTGATAGTTTGAATTTCTCATCAACTTAACCTTACCATTAGCCCTTTCCCCAGAAATTTCCAAAGCAACAGAAGAAGAATCATCATCAAAAACAATTTTTGCGGAGTCTAGGTCTTTGTTCGCCAAAATTTCAAAATTTGCAACAGTTCCAACTATCGCCGTTATATCGCCAGAATTATCATCAAGATATTGCGGTTCAAACCCGGTATATTCTGGATAAACAAGCTTGACCTTCAACAACTTGACAATCGGTCTGTCAATGACATCTATCTTAAACTTTTCGCTTTTTATATCCTTAAATCTAACGAAATACTCAAGCGAAGCCCTGAGATTTAAAATTTCATTCTCAAACCATCCTCCCCCACTTCTCTTAATTTTTTTAACTTCAAATTCCTTCACCCCAGGTTGAGTCGTCCAAATTTCAATTTCGCTTGGTTCAATAATCCCTTGTCTCTGTGGCTTGACATAAATCCTAATTTTGACATTTGAACCCTTCGCTACAACAGTATCCCCGGGCTCAACCCTTATAAAATAATCGGACGGCTTAATAAAATTATAGTTGTAGTTTAAAATCCTAACATAGGAACTTCTAAATCCCGGAGATAAAATTAAAGCAACCACAAACACAAACAAAAGCGAAACAGATACGCCCAAAATTTTCCTTGAAACAGATGAATCAACATTGTCCCAATCATATCTCAAAACTTCCTTCCCAAGCTGGACGAAAGCCGATTCAATCAACTCATCGGAATAATAAGCAGAACGATTAAATCGTTGCTCATAAATTTGAAGTGCATCAAGAAGTTTATCCCCGACCTGCGGATATTTTCTCCCAACTTCATCAGCAAGCTCAAAATAAGACCTTGACCTTACAATTCCCAAAAACTTTAAAAGAGAGGGCAAAACATAAATTGAAAAGCTCAAAATCAAAGCACCTACGACAACAAAAAAAATCAAAGCCCTTGTTGGAGAGGCAAAGTAAATCCTCATCTCAAATATCCCAACCACAACGAGAACAAAGAGAGCAAATAAAACCCAAATTGAAAACCTAAACTTAAAGGTCTCAAATTCAAGCCCTCTCCTCAAACGCTTAAGTTTCTCCTCTATCTGCAAATAAATTTCCCTCATTTTAAACCAGATGTTAATTTGTCAAAGCCCAAACAATTATATTCGTTCCAAACCTTAACGCCTCTTGTCTTTTCTCCTCAGGGTCGTGATGAACCTCGGGATCAGCCCAACCATCGCTTGGATTTGATTCATAAGTGTAAAGCACGACCAATCTACCGTTATGAAAAATTCCAAACGCCTGGGGTGGCTTGTTATCGTGCTCGTGTGTTTTAGGAACCCCGTTCGGAAAACTAAACCAACAATGAAAAAGTCCATATGAAAAGGGCAACTCAACAAGCTCTTTATCCGGAAAAACTTTTTTAATCTCTCTCCTGAACGATTTATCCATACCATAGTCATCATCAGCGTAAAGAAAACCACCATTTTCAAGATATGTTCTTAACCTTTTTGCTTCATCTTCATTAAAATTTATATTCCCATGACCTGTCATAAAGAGAAAAGGATATGAAAAGATATTATCACTTCCGATATCAACAAACTCATAAACCGGGATGACATCAATGTTTGTATTTTCCTGAATGAACTTCAAAAGATTTACCTCTGCGGATGGATCGTTATACCAGTCCCCGCCACCGCGATATTTCAACCGCCCAATTTTAAACGAACTTCTCAATTGATATGCCTCTTGCGCCCTTGAGTAATGATTCAACTCAATGAAAGCAACAAACACCGCTATCAAAAAAATTGCAAATATATGCAAAATTTTCTCTTTCATCGCATGACAAAGCTTTTTTATAGTCAATCATAATTTAGGAAACTCCCACTCAATAATCAAACAAAAAAGCCCCAGCAATAGGCTGGGGCTAAAACACCAAACACTTAAAATTGCTTACTTCACCAAAAGCATCTTCTTAACGGAAACAAAATCGCTCCCACCCATAACGGGTTTTGCTACCATTCGGTAAAAATATACACCACTTGCATACTCGTTCATATCAATAAGAACTTTATACCTCCCAGCGTCCCTAACTTCGTTTACAACCGTCTTCAGCTTACGACCCAAAACATCATAAATAGAGATTTCAACACTTGACTTAACTGGAAGATCAAAGTTTATCGTCGTCACAGGATTAAATGGATTCGGATAATTCTGCGAAAGCGTAAACTCACCAGGCAAAACATCTCTATTATCTTCAACCTGAGTGACAACATATGGAATCCAACCAACGATTAGCGGACCAAAAGTGCCTCTTCCGATTAAGAAATATATCCTTTTATCTGAAGTATTGGCGATTGCGCTGATAGAGGTTATACTATACAACAGATCGTCATACTTTAACAATCCCGAATAATCATATTCAATCATTCCTGTAAAGTTATCTGATGCCTTCCAATGATAAAACTTCCCAGCCCATGTGCCAAGCAAGTGAATCTGCCCATCTTCATCTCTTATGAAAGAAAATGAAGGATAGGTAATCGGCGGGATGGGTTGGAAATTAAACAACACTTTGCGTGGAAAGCGATAGATTAAAGCAGAATCCCGATAAAACTTATACAAATAAACCTCGTAACCCGACGAACTCCACCATGGATCGCTCACAATATATAAATTACCATTCGCATCAACACCAGCTACACCAAAGTCACTAAGTTGTCTTGAAGAACGCTTGAAACCAGACCCGTAGTCACCATAATAGTATACAGAATAACCCAACGAACCTGCAAGTCCATATGCATCACCCCAAATATAACAAAGTCCATCCCTTGACACTTCAATCCTAACATTTTTCAAGTTTATTGTTGTGTCAATAACTATTGGGGGCTTAAAACTTCCACCCTCATTATTTGTATAAAATACCCTTGGCTTATCCTTAAAGGTTGAATAAACCACATGAACAACATTATTCTCATCAACAATAAAGCTAGTATAAGAATCAAATAGAGCTTGATTTGTTGTATCAGGTGTTATAAGCACTGTATCCCATTGCCCAGATGATGTCTCCTTAAGGAGAAAAATTCGCCCCAAGTTATAACCTGCTGGACGAATTGAATCAACACCAAAAACCAAAAAATACATTTTATTGTCTTTACCAAATGTATAGTGAAAGCTTTTAAAAACCCAATGTAACTTCTCTCCCACTGGAACTGGCGAAATTGTTATTTCTTTAATGTCTTCGGTCAAAGAATAGTTCATAATGTAATCATTACCAATGCTTCTTAGCTTGTAAAGGTAGATATAAGCAGTTCTTACACTATCATAAACAATATTTTCCCAGCTGTTCCAAAGATAAACTTGACCCGTCTGATCAATATACCAGTTTGTTCTATACCCAAATCTTTTTCTTTCTACGTCGTCTATACTACTTCCAGCCAGTAGTTCATACCTATAATTCCCAGATTCCTGATGCATCAAAACAATCCCTGGGATTCCACTAAATAAATTTTCATTTAAAAACAAATGTCTACCCCAATTAGCAAAATGAGCAATTGCTTTATTCAAATTATAGGCGCTTACATAGACTAAGGGTAAGGGAACATGATTCCAATCTATTAATTCACTCCTAAACTGCCAATGCCTCGTTGAATCGTAAGAAATCGTATAATTATAAGTCGGCGTCACACCCTCAGCATTTATCGGTAAGTTTGAAGGAGTATAAGCTAAGTATATAACCTGGCGTGACTCAATTTTTATCAAATGTAGATTATCATCTTTGTCTATATACGAGCTAACATAATTCGGCCATGAATATCCACCCCATGTCGTCTCCACCCGATACCAATTTTTATATCCATCGTTTAAATCAGCTTGATAAAACGGGAAAAAAGTATGATTAAGGTTCACAAAATTATAACTCCTAAGCTCAACAGGATCAGAAGCATAAATTACCTGGCTATTGCCACCTGGTGCAATTTTATAAAGAGTGTAAGCTCTGTAGTTAGAAAGAGTATCACTAAGTACCACACCATCTTTGGAATAAACTTCATAAAGAGTTAAATACAAATACTTGTTTGCGGAAACGTGATAAGTATAGCCATGATGAGGATTTTGTCCGAATCTAAAATAACTGGAAAATGATATAGTGTCAACCGTTATATTTAAATTGTTAGCTGATGGATTAGCCAAATGAATCCAAATTAAAGAATCAGGACGGGGACCATACGGCCCGTAATTAGGGAACAAAACAGCAATATTTACAACAATTTTATCATCCTTCGTTCTTAACACTCTTATATAATCAAAAGCTGGGGAAGCAGGATTAAGAGTACCTAAACTCACTGAGTTAAAAACAAGCGCACTGTCCATTGAAGAGTTTAGGTAGAAAGGCGTTGGATTTATATAATAAGCTGAACCATGATCATAAATAACTCCCGCAATATGAACAACGCCATTGGTATCAACATCAAAATCCCAACTTGTATAAGGGGCAGTGTATACACGTGGAGATTTACCAATAAGCACAGGGCTTTTGAATTGCCCATTTTCACTTTTAAATAAATAAAAGTATCCCTGGCTACTAAGTCCAACAACGCATGGATTGCCATAGTGGTCATATTTAATTTTAACTCCATAAAGCGGGAAAACCTCAAACAAATTAAATTGCTGTGCAAAAACAGCCCCAAAAGATAAAATGAAAACCAGTGCCAAAGGAATTACTTTTACCTTCATAGATCTTTCCTTTTTAAATTTTTAAAAACATATCAAAATTTTAAAAAATTCGGTAAAAAATCATTTGATTTATATCACACCCCGGAACAACTCGGATAAAATGCCTGTTTTGAATATAAAACAAAAAATCGTTTAAAACGAAATGCGAAAGCCAAACCGTCTTATAAATGAAAACAGTCCCTATCTTTTACAACATGCGTATAACCCTATTGATTGGTATCCGTGGTGTGAAGAAGCGTTTGAAAAAGCAAAGAATGAGAATAAACCGATATTTCTTTCAATTGGATACTCAACCTGCCATTGGTGCCATGTGATGGAAAAAGAATCTTTTGAAGATGAAGAGGTTGCACAAATTTTAAATGAAAATTTCATCTCCATAAAAGTTGACCGCGAGGAACGCCCCGATATTGACTTGGCTTATATGACGATTTGCCAAGCGATGACAGGTCACGGTGGCTGGCCACTTACAATAATAATGACCCCGGATAAAAAACCATTTTTCGCCGGGACTTACATACCAAAGCACTCAAGATACGGTCGGATTGGATTGATTGAGCTACTCCAGAGGGTTGTTGAAATTTGGAAGGAAAATAGAGACAAAATTGAATCGCTTGCAGAACAAATAACAGGCGAAATTAAAGAAGCAGTTGAAAGAGTTGAAATCGGCAACGGTATAATAGACGAAACAACTTTAACGCTTGCCTTTAAAGAACTTGAAGAGAATTTTGACCCCGAATATGGCGGTTTCGGGGATGCACCTAAATTTCCAACTCCACATAATTTGATGTTTCTTTTAAGATACTGGAAAAGAACGGGCAACAAAAAAGCGCTTGAGATGGTTGAGAAAACACTTATCGGAATGTCACTTGGCGGAATTTATGACCACATTGGTTTTGGTTTTCATAGATATTCAACGGATAGAAAATGGCTTGTCCCACACTTTGAAAAAATGCTCTACGATCAAGCGCTCATCTCACTAACTTGTGCTGAGACCTACCAGGCAACACAAAAAGAAAAATACGCAACTTTATGTTCAGAGGTCTTTTCTTATGTGATCAATAATCTAACAAATCCAGAAGGTGGATTCTTCTCCGCTGAAGATGCCGACAGCGAAGGGGAAGAAGGGAAATTTTATCTGTGGGAACTTGACGAACTTGAAAAAATTTTAAATCAAGACGAATTAAAATTTTTGATTGAAAACTTCAACATCAAGAAAGATGGAAATTACATTGATGAGTTAAAACATTCAAGAACAGGTAAGAACATATTTCATTTGACTTCGGAACTTGACGATGAAAAAAGAAAAATATGGGAAAAGATAAGAGCAAAACTTCTCCAACACAGAGACAAAAGAATCCATCCATTAAAGGATGATAAAATTCTAACTGACTGGAACGGCTTGATGATATCTTCGCTTGCAAGGGGTTATTCAATCTTCGGAAAAGATGATTACATTCGCATCGCTGAGAAAAGCATAAACTTCATATTCAAAAATATGGTCACAAGCGATGGGAAACTGCTTCATAGATTTAGAAGCGGAGAAGCTAGAATAAACGGTCACTTGGATGATTATGCTTTTTTAACATGGGGATTAATTGAACTTTATGAGGCAACTTTTAAAACCGAATATCTCAAAAATGCAATAGAACTCACTTATAAAATGATTGAACTTTTCTGGGATGAAAACAACGGCGGTTTCTTTTTAAGTGAAAATGATGATGTTATTTTCAAACAAAAAGAAATTTACGATGGCGCCTTGCCCTCTGGAAATTCAGTTGCTTTACTTGCACTCGTCAAACTCTCAAAGATTACGGGAAGAAACGATCTAAACGAAATAGCTTATAAACTCGTTGAAACATTTTCAGGAACTATAATCAAACATCCATCCGCTTACACTTTTTTCCTCTCAGCATTTGACTTTTTGCTCGGTCCATCTTTTGAAATAATCATCGTTGGAAAATCAACGGATAACCTTTCAAAAATTCTACAACCCATAAATTCAAAGTTTATCCCGAACAAAATTTTGCTTTTCAAACCAACAGATCGTGAAGATGAAATAAATTCAATAGCCCCGTTTTTATCACATTATAAAGCGATTGATGGGAAAACGACATTTTACATCTGCACAAATTATGAATGCAAACAACCAGCCACAAGCGTTGAAGAGATGATGCAACTTATAGATGAGGTCATATCTTGATGAAGATTTTTTTCTTGTAAAGTATCCACATCAAAAAATACATCAATAAGACATGGGCAATCGCATAGCCAAGCGAACCATTCATCTGTCCAAGCCAAGAGGCAAAAAGATTTTCATAGATGTAATTTTTCACCGTCGTTTTGCTCCCATCGGGCAGAGAAACTTTAAAGTATATGCTTAACCTTCCAATTATCCCGGACAGAACGAACACAGTTATAGCATTCATCCCGTAGACAATAAAAGGATAAGCCCACTTTTTATAACCTTTCACATCAACGAAATAGTAACAAAATCCCAAAACTACTAAAGCAAATCCAGCTGTGAAAACCGAATATGAGCTTGTCCATAAATTTTTATTTATCGGAAGCCAAGCGTTCCAAACAGCGCCGATGAAAAGCCCGAGATTCCCCATAATGAAAAGCCAAAGCGTTTTCTCAACATCGCTTTTTTTGCTCCTCAACCAATGCCCTGTCAAAACACCGAAAAGCGTCGTTGATATTGCTGGAATAGTGCTTATAATTCCTTCCGGGTCCCAGGTCTTGGTTACGCTCCACATATGTCCTTTCAAAATGAGGGAATCAACATACGCAGCAAAATTCCTCCCTTTCTCATATAAACCAGCACCTATCCCTGGAACTGGGACAAATTCCATAAGCCCCCAATAAATAAAAAGAAGGGCGAACGACCAAATCGCTTGCCCTCTTACATTTGATGTCAAATAAATAATTGAAGCAAAGAAATAACATATTGCTATCCTCTGCAGGACACCCATTATCCTTATCGTTGAAAGGTTAAACTCGGGAAAACCATTAAGAAAAAGACCAAGCGCAAAAAGAATTATCGTCCGCCTTACAACTTTTCCAAACAGTTTAACCTTTGAATATCCAAGTTCAATTCGCCTTGAAAATGAAAACACAATCGCAACACCGACAATAAAAAGAAAAAAAGGAAATATCAAATCGGTAAATGTCCAACCGTGCCAGTCCGCATGCCTTAACTGCGGATATACATAAGCCCAGCTACCCGGATTATTAACGAGTATCATCCCTGCTATCGTCGCACCTCTGAAAACATCAAGCGATGTCAATCTTGCTACTTTTAATTCCTCACCCATAAAATTTATTCCGCTTTTATTTTACAATTTTAACCCTGACCTCAAAATCCTTCCTTATCTCCCCAAACGAATTCAAAACTTTACACGCCGAGAGATGTGAATCAACTACATCAACAACTTCAATATCAGCAATTTTTTTATCAATGTCATACACATAAGCTATTACGCCCGGCACAAGACCATCCCCACTGCCAAGATTTATATAAACGAGATTTTGCTTCCCAATGTGAAGAATTTTTCCCTTAATTTCAACTACCTTTAACTCTGTTACTCCTTCAATTTCTCTCAAACTCTCATCGCTTCCGCTAAAAGCTTCCGGAATATAACCCTTTAATCGCATCGCGAATTCAAGCCCAGCTTTATTCATCGCCTTACCAATTATTGTTTGATTGAACTCCTTGCTACCAAACCTCAACAAGTCAAGAGAGTAAAACTGCGTATATTTTTCAGTCGGTTTCCCGAGCAAAGTTAAACCAAGACCTTGTTCTTTAACCTCCCCAGAAATACCAAAAATCAAAACCCTCTCACCTGAAAATGTATTATAAACTTCAATTTCAATTTCAACATCTGCACTATACGACTCATATCCAGCCATCTCGGGAAAACCTGTCGCAAAACGACTAACATTAAAAACCAAAATCTTCCCACCTATCACATACCTAACCCCAAACCATTTGTTCAATTCGGAGAAAAAGAAGATGTCCACCCAGTTAGGTTTGGCTTCACCAGAAAATCTTATAACTGAATCAACAGGCAAAATCTCAACGCCATAAAATTTCATCAGAAAATCACCAAGATAACGGGGAATCTCCAACTTCAAATTCCATCTTCCTTTAAATTTTGACATATCTTCAAACGGGATGAAGGCAAATTTGGATTGCGATTGTGCGATATTGAAAGCGAAAACAAAAAGTAAAACCTTAACCCTCATTATCAATTTTCCAATTTTTTAACCAATAAAAATCGTAAACGAGATTGAGGAAATTTTCAAAACTTTGCGGTTCAACTTTTAAAAATTTGCTCACAAAATTTTCCCTCTCCGATGCGTCGCACCTCTCAATCAACTTAAAAATTAAACCCTGAATCTTTCCAACTGCCTCGTTCATCTGGTTAATTAAATTCTCTTTATGTTTTTGTTCATCAACATCTTTAAACCCCCGTCCACTCTTTAAAAATGAAATGATTCGCCATAAAAATTTGGAATGAAATGCTATCTCATCAATCAAAGACATCATATCATTTTCAATTGCAAGTCCAATCAAAAACTCAAGCGACTTTTTCTCTTTAAGCTTTCCGCCAGAGAACCTATCAACCTCTTCAACTATTTTCACAGCATCAATTTTCACTTCAAAGCGATAATTTTAATTGAATCAAAAAATTTCCCAGCTTTCAAAACACAAAAATAGACACCGCTTGAAAGTTCCACCGCTTCAATTTCAACCTCATAAACCCCGGCGTTCAATTTCCCCATTGAAATCTCTTTAACCTTCCTCCCAAGCAAATCATAAATAACAAGTTCAACATCATAAGCAGAAGCGAACTGAGAAATTGAAAATTTTATCTTTGTCCTTGGATTAAATGGATTGGGGAAATTTTGATATAGTTTAAAAGACAAACTTTCGGTTGATTTATTTTCCTCAACCTTAGTGACTTTGATGGGATAAGTCACAGCCAAATCATCAAACAAAACCTTGCCTGTATATTCAATCCCATCAACATATGAGCCAGCAAGATAAAGAGCTATCTTCACAATTTTTATCGGATAGCAAAAATAACTTCCCGAAACGGTTTGAATCGGATATTTGGTTGATACGCCCAACCTTCTCCATTCACCTGACCAATTCACAGAGCCAGCACTGAAGACGAAAATCTCTCCGTTATCATCGCTGACAAAATAATAAACCCGATAAACTCCGCCATCACCATAAACATAAATGTAAATTGAATCAGGGACACCGAAAACGTCTATGTTTGAATTTATGTAAATCCAATGTTGTTTCCCGCTCGTATAGACAAAGTTGTATTCAATCCCGAGAGATTTATATGGCGAGATAAAGTTTGTATCACTTAAAAAAATTTTGCTCTTGATTGTGTCAATGTTTTCACCAGTCAAATAAAAATTTAATTCATCAAACCTTTCAACGATTTTCTTACCCTTGCCTACAACCACTTGAACATCCGCCGTGTCAGACAACTCGTCAAACTTTCCAACGACTTTGCAATTCCCTTCGGTGAATGCACGAAATAACCCAAGCATATTGATATTCCCAATCCCTCCTATCTCTTCCCATTCAATCTCACTTGCCGAAAGCTTTCTGAAATTCCCCTCGGTATCAAAGCCAGTTGCGGAAAATTGAATTGCCCTGCTCGTGTCAGTTACAGCTTTTTTAGGCGTAATTGAAATCTCTCTCAAAGTATGAACCACTACAAAACAAGAATCCTTTAAACCACTTGAATGTCGCACATAAACATAACCACTATCATGCCTTTTCCCAGCTGTGAACAAACCAGACAAATCAATTCTTCCTATCGTTGAATCACACGACCAGGAAATCTGATTCAATGGGATGTTCACCGGGTTGAAGTATTTGTCATATCCTTCAAATTTAAATTGAAATTGTTCCCCTCGGAAAATTTTCAACCTTTTTGGGTAAATCTCAATCTTGCTCAGTGTATCCTGTGGTGCTGAGCTTACAACGAGTAAAGCATTTGATACAGACCTTTCGCCAGTTGCATCTGAGGGGGAATTGACAACTTTACCTCTTACGACCATCGTCGTTGAACCACCACCATCAAGGTTAATCCCCTGCCATACACCAAGGGTGAGCATAAAATTGGCAAGCTCATCAAGTGTCATACCGACGCTTGAGCTTTGTCTTCCATCAACTGTTAAGAAATATATCTTCGTGCTGTCCCTTGAAATTCCAACAGCTGTTCTTGGATGCCTTGTGTATGTAAAGCTTGAACTTGCCTCTTCCTGTTGATATGTCTGTGAAACGACATTTGCTCCATCTCTTATTATCCTTGGCAACCCCCCGATTGCCTGAAAAATTAGTCCGACATTCGGATTTAGACGAAGGAGAATTTTAATAGTGTCTTTAACCTTGACATTGTTTCTCAAAAATTCGCCCGCCCTGCCATGTCCAGATAGAACAGACCTCCCAAGCGGTATGCTCATATTCCCGACCCAACTTATAACGCTGTCAACCACACAATAAAGCGTGTCATTTAAAACCCAACTACCAATTGGTCTTATTAAAACCTCTGTCCCCCATTGATTTGTCCCCGTTGAAAAACCAAAATAACTATTGTAAAGGATCAACATATCGGTTCCTCTCGTCTCGTTAATTCCATCTATTTGCCTTGACGAATCACCTGCGAAAATTTCGCCGTAATAGTTAAAAATTTCAATGAATGGCTTTTTATCAATTGTTACGCCGAAAACAGACCTTGATCTCGGTCTTCTCAAAATTTCGCCGTTTTCAACCTGAACATTCACAGGGATACCTGTATTTGTGTCATAAAAATCACCGTTGATCGCCCCAATCACGGTGTGATTTGACCAGTTCTTCCTCCCCGCCATTGAGCTTGTCTTTTCAAGTGCGTAAAGCTGTTCTCTACCGTTCTTTGATGCCTTGACCGTTTCCAGAGTAATAAATGGGTTTGTTATGTCAATTTCAAGTATGTTTATCTTCCAAGGAACGCTCGGAAAAGTAACTGAGATATGTTTTACACCAGGACCAACATATTTTGATGTGATTGTGTCTGTTTGAGGAAAAATGAAGTTTGAAACAAGAGCTAATAGAAGGAAGGGCAAAAACCTTTTAAATCGCATTTTAGAAAAATTTTTTATTTCCAATAAATTCACACCTAAAATTAAACTCGCAAACCCAAAAACGCAAGAGAAATCTGTGGAAAATGAATTGAGTTTGCGTAAATTTAATTAAGACGAAACTCAAAAATGGTTTATTTGCTTGAATTTGAAATTTCAAATAAGAAAATCTTGATTGAATCGCCCTTAAGCCCTGACGATTATCAGGGTTCGCTTGACGATGTGATACAGAGATATTCTTCGGATGATAAGATACCGTTTTGGATTGATGTTTGGCCATCGGCTATAGCACTTGCGGAGTTTATACTTGAAAGTGATGAATTCTCAAATAAAAAAGTTCTTGAACTTGGCTGTGGTCTCGGGCTGACAACAGTTGCCCTTGGCTTTAAAAAAGCGATAATAACAGCGACGGATTACGAAACGATGGCCCTTCATTTTGCAAGACGAAATTACATTAAAAACATCGGGAACGAAGAAAATGTAAAGTTTGTGATTCTTGATTGGCGATCTCCATGGATTCTCAAAAAATTTGACTTCATAATAGGTGCGGATATAATCTATGAACGAAACCTGTTTAAAAACATCGTTGACATTCTCAAAGACACTATGACGATTCACTCAACCTGCTACATTGCCGACCCCGGAAGACCTATGTCCTCCGAGTTCTTTGAAATTTTAAAAAGAGAAAATTTTGATTTTCAAATCGTTTCAAAAAGAGAAGTTTCATATAGAAACTTACAAACGGGCGTTTTTATTTATAGGATAAAGAAAAGTTGAATCAAGTATATGAAGAAGTCGCTTATCTTCCTGACAGGGTTTATGGGTAGTGGAAAAAGCACAATTGGTCCTATCCTCGCGGAAAAAATCGGATATGATTTTATTGACCTTGATGAGCTTATTGAAAATATTGAAGGGCAAAGCATAGTTGATATATTCAAGGAAAAGGGAGAGATTTACTTTAGAAATATAGAGCGGAAAATTTTGAGGGAAATGATTTTCAAACTTTCAAAATTTGTCGTCGCTCTTGGCGGTGGAACCGTAACATTTGAAAATAACCTCTACTTGATAAAAGAGATCGGGATTTTAATTTACCTTAAAGCATCACCAGAAACGCTCGTTCAAAGGATAAAATTTAAAATGGACCGACCTTTATTACTCGGACCTGATGGCAAAATTTTGCCTGAAGACATCTTACTTGAGAGGATTTCAACACTGCTGAAAATTCGCGAGCCATTTTATTTGCAGTCCGACTTTTACATTTCAACCGATGAAAAAGATATCAAGGACACAGTTGAAGAAATTTTAAAGAAAATTGAGGATAAAATTGCGTAAGGTTATTGTAAGGGTTAAAGGGCGAAATTATCCGATTTACATCGGCTGGGGGATTTTTGACGAGTTCCCGAAAGTATGCCTATCGCACAAGATTAAACCCCACATCGCAATAATAACAGACACAAATGTTGCAAATTTATATCTTGATAAACTTTTAAAAATTCTAACTAAAAGCGGATATAAGCCAGAGCCGATAATTGTGAAGTCAGGTGAGTCAAGCAAGAGTTTATCCATTGCGATGAAAATTTACACGAGGTTAATTGAAATCAACTTACGCAGGGATGAAACGATAATTGCATTTGGTGGCGGTGTCATAGGTGACCTTGCCGGTTTTGTAGCAGCTACCTTTCTTCGCGGTGTTAACTTAATTCAATTCCCAACGACATTACTCGCACAGGTTGACAGCTCAATTGGTGGAAAAGTTGGTATAAACCACCCACTTGGCAAAAACTTAATCGGCGCTTTTCATCATCCCGCTTTTGTTTTTTCAGATGTCGCTTTGCTTAAATCCCTACCACAGCGCGAGATTACCTGCGGTCTTGGCGAGGTCGTAAAGTATGGCATCATAAAGAATAAAAAAATTTTTGAGTCAATTGAAAATGACGCTGAAAAAATTCTAAAATTAGACCCCAAAATTATTACAGAAATCGTCCATAAATCGGTTGTTGTAAAATCAACAATAGTTGAAATGGATGAAAGGGAAAAAAAGTTAAGAATGATTTTGAACTTCGGACATACAATCGGTCATGGAATTGAAGCCAGCTTGAACTATAAAAAATTAAAGCACGGTGAAGCAGTGATGCTCGGCATCGTTGGAGAAAGTTTCATATCTTTAAAACGGGGTTTAATGAACGAAAAAACATTTGAAAGGATAAAAAACCTGATCTGTTCTCTCGGTGTAAAATTTCCCAAAAAATTACTTGACAAAGAAAAAATTTTAACTCATATTGGATACGATAAAAAAATTTTCAGCGAGCGTTTAAATATGTATCTTCCACTTGGCATTGGAAAAATGAAATTCGTTGACGATGTGAAATTTGCAGAATTTGAGGAAGCAGTTGAATTTCTCTTTAACTTTGAAAAATTAAGGCAAAATAGCAAATGAAAAAATTTTTCACCTTTTTTCTCCTCACCTCAACACTTCTTGGGCAAATCCATCCAAAAAGAGAGGTCAGAGCTGTTTGGTTGACAACGGTTTATGGGCTTGACTGGCCAAGCGCAAAAGCAACAAGCACATCTGGAATTCAACAGCAAAAAAATGAATTAATTCAAATACTTGACAGGTTAAAAAGTGCAAACTTCAACACTGTCATAATGCAAGTAAGAGCGCGTGGGGATTTGATTTATCCAAGTCAATATGAACCCTGGGCGACATCTTTGACAGGGACACTTGGTCGTAACCCGGGATATGACCCGTTAAAATTTGCAATTGAGGAAACTCATAAAAGAGGAATGGAATTTCACGCATGGTGGAACGTGGTTAAAGTCAAAGATGACTCAACACTTCCACCACAAACAAATCCACCACACATAGTTCTTCGGCATCCAGAGCTTGTCAAATACTACAGACCGGATAACGAGTGGTGGATTGATATGGGAAGACCAGAGTCCAGAAATTACCTCATTAACGTAGTTATGGAGCTTGTGCAAAATTATGACATTGACGGCATCCATTTTGATTACATAAGATATCCAAATCCAGATTTCCCCGATGACGATACATACTCACTTTATGCGAGCGAGTACCCGGACAAGAATGATTGGAGAAGAGAAAATATAAACAAATTCGTCAGAGCGGTCTACGATAGCATAAAAAAGGTTAAGCCGTGGGTTAAAGTTGGGTCAGCCCCAATTGGAATTTATAAAAACATTTACGCCGACGATGGCACCCCTCTTGCAACCGGCTGGCAAGCATATTACTCAATATATCAGGACTCAAGACGCTGGCTTATGGAAGGAAAACACGATTATCACTCACCACAAATTTACTGGGATATTGCAAACAATCCGAAATTTGATGTCTTGGTTCGCGATTGGAAAAATAATAGCTATGGGAAACATATCTATGCTGGTTCAGCAGCTTATAGAATGAGTAGTGGCTCCGGTGATTGGCCTTCTTCCGAAATTTTGGCACAAATTGACACAACAAGAGCAATCGGGGCTGAGGGGAATACCTTTTTCAGATATAAATCACTCCTTTTAAAAGGACTGATTGACAGCTTGATAAATTCAAAATATAAATATCCCGCCTTCATCCATCCGATGCCTTGGATTGATAGCGTTAAGCCAAACCCTCCAATAAATGTCGCAATAAGAAAAATATCTGATAAAACATTTGAAATTTTCTGGGCTCAACCTCAAACACCACCAGATGGTGATAGTGTAAAGTATTACGCGATTTATAGATCAGAAAATTCACCCGTTGACATAAACGACATCAGAAATCTTATAGCAGTGGTCGCTTCAAATAGAATAAGTTATTCTGACATTGTCCCCGATGCGGGGAAGAATTATTTCTATGTTGTAACAGCTTTTGACAAGTTACACAATGAAAGCAATCCCTCAAATGAGGTCTCAACCATCCCTGTCCTCGTTGCAGAAGCGGGAACACCGCCAAAGTTTGAATTGTATCAAAACTATCCAAATCCATTTAACATTGAAACGACAATTGAATTTGAAGTTCCGTTTGATTCATGGGTAAGCATAAAAATTTATGATATACTTGGAAGGGAAGTTAAAACGCTTGTTTCGGGCTCCAGATCAACTGGCAGGCATAAAGTGCAATGGGATGGAAAAGACGAGCAAGGCAATTATCTTTCATCTGGAATTTACTTCTGCAGAATGATAGCGGGAAGTTTTTCAAAGACAGTAAAACTTGCCCTGACGAAGTGAGGTTTAACGATTTCTAAATTCGGCAAATTTTTCATCAATCTCATCTCTCAATTCTTCACCAACTTTTTGAAAAATATCTAATAATTCCTCATATATATTGTCACTTCCAACAAAATTCCAGAATTCTTCACCAACTAATATTTCTCCATTTTCTAAATCGTATAAGCCTTTTAATGTCCATCTCTCATAAGGTTCTGGATGATATGGGTTATATGGTATTGCCAATCTTGTAAAAACCTTAACATTTTTATCTTGACTTAACCTTAAAGCCGTCCACCTGAGAAGTTTAAGTTTTAAAGCCACAAATTCTTTCATATTAGGTTTCGCACTCGTAATATCAAAATAGTTTTCTTCATCCTTAATCTTCACAAATAAGTCTACAACAGAATCTGGGTCTTCTTTGGGCTGTCCTTTTTTTACAATTCTTCTAAAATAAAATTTCCTGTAATGCCCTTTCAGAAAACCACTCCTTTAAATATTCACTATCAGTAGTGAATGTTTCAATCTTATCACCAAAAAGAGATTTGCTTTTATTTTGTAAACTATGACTAAAGGATTTTACCCTTTTTAATGCATCTTTAATCTCTTTCTCTACCTCTGGTATGTTATATTTCTTTGTTTTCACTTCCTGAATCAACACATTGAAAGGAGATAATTCTATACCAATAGAATTTATGCCCAAGATATTCGCCTCTACAAGTGTCGTTCCTGAACCAGAAAAGGGATCAAGTATTGTATCACCCTTCTTGAAAAATCTTTTTAGAAAAACCTCAACGAGTTGGGGTATAAACTTACCAAGATAAGGATGAAGTCGGTGGACATGTTTTGTTCTTTCAGATTCCCTGACACTCAAAAAAGTTAAATCATCGCCCAAAATTTCAATGTTTTTCTGAGCGTTTATCCTTGCTTCAATAATCTTTGCGTCTATTCCGAATTTTTTGGCTGCTTTTCTATTCGCCTCCAGCATTTTTTTATCTTTATCTTTTCACCTGTATATGAAGCTCATCAAGTTGTTTTGGGTCAACTTCCGAAGGTGCCTCATCCATAAGGGATAAGGCACTGCTTGTTTTAGGGAAAGCGATAACATCTCGGATTGACTTCATCCCGGTGAAAAGCATAACAAGTCGGTCAAACCCAAAAGCAATGCCACCGTGCGGTGGGGCACCGTATTTGAACGCTTCAAGCAAGAAACCAAATTTTTTTCTCGCCTCATCCTCAGATATTCCAAGAAGTTTAAAAATTTTCTGTTGAAGCTCCGCATCGTGAATTCTTATGCTACCACCAGCGATTTCATTCCCATTTAAAACAAGGTCATACGCTCTGGCGCGAACCTTACCTGGGTCTGTGTCAAGCAAATGTAAATCCTCAAGCTTTGGTGAAGTGAAAGGATGATGAACCGAAACCCAACGCTTTTCTTCCTCATCCCATTCAAGCAACGGGAAATCAACAATCCAAGCGAATTTAAATTGTTCCTCATCAATCAAATTTAACCTTCTCCCCATCTCAAGGCGCAAATTTCCCAATATTGAATAAACCTTTTGAGGTTGATCTGAAATTAAAACTATCAAGTCGCCATTCTTAGAATTCATCTTCTCTTTCAACTTTTGAAGTGAAATTTTTGTAAAGTATTTAGCCACAGGTGATTCAACCTCCCCATTCCCAACCTTAAAATGAACAAGTCCACTAGCACCGAGGTCTTTCGCAAAGTTAGTTAACTCATCAATTTGTTTCCTTGAGAAATTCGCACAGCCAGGCAAATTTAAGCCACATATAACCCCACCGTTCTCTATCGCTTCTCTGAAAATCTTAAACTCGGTCGTTTTAAAAATATCAGTGGCATTTACTATCTCCAAATCAAATCTTAAATCTGGCTTATCAGTGCCATACTTTTCAATTGCTTCAACATACGGAATCCTTGGAAATGGCAACTGAATCTCAATTCCTTTTATCTCCTTCATCAACCTGAAAATTAAACCCTCAACAATGTTAAAAACATCTTCCTCCGTGACGAAAGACATTTCAACATCAATTTGCGTGAACTCCGGCTGTCGGTCAGCCCTTAAATCTTCATCCCTGAAACATCTCACAATTTGGAAATATTTGTCAAATCCTGCAACCATTAGAATTTGTTTGTAAAGTTGAGGCGACTGTGGAAGAGCGTAAAACTTTCCGGGGTGAAGTCGGCTCGGGACAAGGAAATCCCTCGCCCCTTCAGGTGTGCTTTTAACAAGAAAAGATGTCTCTATCTCAATGAAACCGTTTTCATCAAAATATCTTCTCACAACTTGAGCCATCCTATGTCTCGTGATCAAATTTGACTGCATAACAGGTCTTCTGAGGTCAAGATATCTGTATTTAAGGCGAAGTTCCTCCGAAACATTTAAATCATCTTCAATCAAAAAAGGAGGTGTTTCCGATTTGCTTAAAATTTGAACCTCATCGGCAAGGATATCAATTTCACCTGTGGGAAGGGATGGGTTTTCAGCTCCCTTAGGTCTTCTTTCAACCCTTCCAGTAACTGAAATCACAAACTCAGATTTCAACTCCTTCGCAACTTGATAAGCTTGACTATTATGTTGAGGTGAAAATACAACTTGTGTTTTCCCATACCTATCCCTCAAATCAATAAAAATCAAACCGCCGAGGTCTCTTCTCCTATCAACCCAACCGTTCAAAGTGACAACTTTACCAACATCGCTTGCTCTCAATTCACCGCATGTGTGCGTCCTCTTCTTGAAAATCATCCCTATTTGGTTTTGATTTTTGTTTTTTCAAAAATATATTAAATCTAGCGCTTATTATCAAACCGAACTGAATCTTATGAAAGTCGCTCTTTTCATACCCTGTTATATTGACCAACTCTTTCCAGAGGTTGGAGTTGCAACCGTTAAAATACTGAGAAGGTTTGATGTGAAAATTGACTATCCGCTTGAACAAACATGCTGTGGGCAACCCGCCTTCAACACGGGATATTGGTTGGAAGCGAAAACACTTGCTGAAAAATTTTTAAAGATTTTCTCAAACTATGACTATATCGTCTCGCCCTCTGGCTCTTGCACCAGTATGGTTAGAATATTCTACCCCGAAATTTTAAAAAATAAAAACATAGAAGAAATCACGGCTAAATTTTTTGAACTGACAGAATTTTTAACGAAAGTCCTACAAGTTGATTCAACAGGTGCGGAATTTAATCACAGCGTGGCTTATCACGACTCGTGTCACGCCTTAAGAGAGCTTGGTATAAAAGAGTCACCAAGAACTCTATTGAAAAATGTCAAAAAAATTAAATTGCTTGAGATTGAAGAAAGCGACAGATGTTGTGGCTTCGGTGGAACATTTGCTGTGAAGTTTCCTGAAATCTCAACGGAAATGGCAAAAAGCAAGGTTGACAACATAATAAAAACTGGCGCCGAGTTTGTCACCTCAACTGACTCAAGCTGTCTTATGCACATCGGCGGTTATATGTCTAAAAATGGAGTTAAAGTCAAAACAATTCACATAGCTCAAATTTTAGCCAACTTTTAAATCAAAACTGGAAAAATCCATGAAAGAGACATATACACCATTGAAATTCAAAGAGAACGCTTTGAGGTTCATTCAGGACGAAAAAAGACGGGCGAATTTAAACAAGGCTATATATCATACACTTTCAAAAAGAACTGAGGTTGTTTCGGAACTTCCGGATTGGGAAATCCTCAGACAAAGAGCTCATGATATTAGAAAAGAGGCGATAGAGAACATCTGGCATTACATTGAAATTTTTGAGAAGAAAGCGAGTGAAAACGGGATAAAGGTTATCTATGCAAGTGATGCTATTGAGGCGAGGAATCAAGTCCTTGAAATAGCAAAGCGAATAAATGCAAAGCTTTGTGTGAAATCAAAGTCAATGGTCAGCGAAGAGATAGGATTGCGCGAGTTTCTTGAAGAGAATGGGATTGAAACTGTTGAAACGGATCTTGGTGAGTTTATAGTTCAACTTGCTGGGGAGATGCCATCGCACATAACAGCACCAGCAATGCACAAGTCAAGGGATGAAATTGGCAAATTATTCAATGAAAAACTCGGTGTTGAATTTACATCTGTTCCAGAAGAATTGACAAAGATAGCTCGGGGATTTCTTCGGGATAAGTTTTTAAATGCGGACATCGGGATATCAGGCGCAAATTTTCTTGTTGCCGAGACTGGGTCAATCGTAATAGTTGAAAATGAGGGAAATGCTGGTTTAAGCACAACCCTTCCAAAAATTCACATAGCAATAGCTGGGATAGAGAAGATTATCCCACGGCTTTCTGATTTAACGGTTTTCTTCAAAGTTCTTGGCAGAAGCGCTACGGCTCAAAGGTTTACAAGTTATGTTTCAATAATAAATTCACCACGAAGGAAAAAACCAGATTCACCAGAGGAGATTTATCTGATTTTGCTTGACAACGGGAGATCGCAAATGCTAAAATCTGAAAAACTAAAGGAAGCGCTTTACTGCATAAAGTGTGGCGCTTGTATGCTTGCCTGCCCGGTTTATCAAACTGTTGGTGGTCATTCCTACGGCTGGGTTTATCCCGGACCAATCGGTTCAATTCTGGCATCAGCACAACTTGGGCTTGAAAAAGCAACACCTTTGCCATTTGCCTCATCACTGTGCGGTAAATGTCATGAAATTTGTCCCGTTAAAATTGAAATACATCATACACTCGTTTGGCTGAGACATCAAGCCGTTGAGCTTAAGAAAACATCAAGGATGGAAAAATTGCTTTTTAAACTATGGCTTTCGGCGATGAAAGATGCAAGAATTTATAAAGCGGGAGCAAAACTTTTGAGGTTTCTTAAAAAAATCGGAATTAAGCCATCGCTTAAAGCGTGGTCAAGGACGCGGGAATTCCCACAAATTGCGGAAAAATCATTTAGGGAAATATGGGAGAAAGAACTGAAAAATTGATTGAAAGATTCAAACTTGAATTTGAAAGGGTTGGCGGTGTTTTTATAAGGGTTAAAAAGGATCAAATTCTGCCTATACTAAATCAAACGCTCAAAGTTGAAAACGCTGATAAAATTTTCGTTGAAAAATTTGATGATGAACTTTCTAACATCTTGAAACAACTTAACGTCAAGCAAATCATCACCCAAGCTCATTCAGAAAAGCAACTTGCTAAGGTTGACGCATCAGTAACTGGATGTGATTACTTAATCGCTGAAACTGGGACTATCGTTTTCATCCATGATGAGAAAAGGTTTAAAAGTTCAATTCTACTCCCACGAGTTCACATCGTTATAGCGCGGTCGGAACAAGTTTACGAGTCCCTGGAACATGTTTTTGAAAAGATTGACAAAAAATTTGACTCAATTTTTTTAGTAACAGGTCCAAGCCGAACCGCCGACATAGAAAAGGTCATCGTCAAAGGTGTTCACGGACCGCAGATGGTTTATCTCATCTTGATTTAAATAGGGCTTTCATGCCGTTTAAAAATTCCGGGAGTGTATACTTTGGGAATCTCGGCCAAGTTATCAAAACGACAAAGATAATCCACGCAACAAGGAGAAATCCATGGGTTGGGGATTTAGTTAAAGCGATCCAAATCATTCCAGCATAAGGCGGGGCTTGCAATCCCCAAGCGAGATGTTCGGATTTAAAGTACCAGAGAAGAAAAACACTTAACAGAAGATAGCCAACCCCAACAAAGGTAGATACAAACCCAGAAAAGGTCATAAAAAGCCAGCAACCAAAGGCGACAGTGACATCAGCTGTTAAGTCATGCTTTCCAATCCAAGATTGTGTTTTTCTTGGGTCAAGTCGTGAAATCGGTCCGTCAATTAAATCAGTAACCCAAGCAAGCCAAAGCAAAAGCGATGCCGAAGCCACAGATTCAGGGACATCAAGCGTCGCAAATCTGATAATGTAAAGCCCTGTGAAAAACCTTATTGTAGTTAAAATGTCTGCGACGAGTTTTAAGCTTATAGCTACTTTCATGGGGGTTTTAAATTAAAAATTTTTCAAGGATTAGCCCAAATATCAAAAGAGTTGAAAAATAAAGTTGAAGCTTCGCCGTCAAAAGGTCAAGGAAAGTAAAATTAACAAGCGCCTGATTGAACGAAACTTTTACATTTTTCACCGCTATCGGAAAGGTTAAAAGAGTGATGATGCCAGCCATCGGTAAAAATCCCCTAATGATAAAGTAAATCGTCAGAAGATAAGCAAACAGGACAAGGAAAGCATAGTAATAGCTTGATCCTTTAGGTCCAAGAATTCCAGCAAGGGTTTTATAACCAGCGCCAATATCTTCACTTATATCTCTGAAATTATTTCCGTGCAAGATTGCTGTTGTTAGAAGACCAATTGGAATTGAAAGCAAAATCGGCGTCAATGAAATTTCCCTTGTTTGAATGTAATAAACCCCAAGCGTCATTACTGGTCCAAATGCTAGGAAAACAGCAAGGTCACCGAGAGCCCTGTATTTAAAACCAAGTGGTGGTGCAGTATAAAAAACGCCAAGTATCAGCCCGGGGATTATGAAATACAAAATTTTATAATCCACCGCTAAGACGAAATAAAGCCCGAACGCAAGTGCAAGTAAAAGCAAAGTTATCCCAAGCGCAAGATGTTGACTTGGTTTCATCAAACCATCAACAAGGACACGGCTTGAACCGAGAACTTTCCAAGTATCAGCACCCCTGATATAGTCAAAATAATCACTCAAAACATTTACAGCCGAATGCGCAAATAAAAGCCCGACGAAAACAAGTAAAAATAACTTCAAAGAAACATCGGAAGCTATGAAAGTTCCAAGCAAAACCGGAGCAATTGTTGCGGGAAAAGCAAAAGGTCTTATTGCTTTAAATACAAGCTTAAAAAAATTATGTCTTGTTCTTAATTCCGTTTGGAAAAATTTCAAAACTTCTTCTGTGACTTCAATTTCCGCTCTTGGCTTCCATTCCTCAGTGAAATCGGAAACATAAAGTTTTGTAGGTCTTATCCTGAAAAGCGTAACCCCAGGGATTTTTTTCGCATAAACCACAAGCTCAATCGCTTTCCTGAAAATTATGCTTCTCTCGGGTCTTTCAGATATATCACCGAGTTTTTCAGCTATTCCCTCACCCTGGATAAATCTATCCGGGACACCATGTTCTATCACAAAGAAAACGCGCGGATTTTCAATTACATTTTGATAATTTCTCCCTTTTTCAAGTGCAACATAAATATATCCATCCTCTTCACCGAAATAAACTTTCCCTGCCCAAACACCACTCTTTCCGTGGCTCACAAGCGTAAGGGTTTTATTCTCTTCAAAGACCTTCTTTGCGGTTCTAAGATAGGATTTGTACTCCTCAATCATTACATTATCTCGCTTTTGTTTTGGAACTAATAAAAATTTAGTGATGTCTTAAAAATAAAGCAAAGAAAAGAAGGATGAATATAATGTTCTTGCCACTTATATTTTTGGCTTCGGTTGCGGTTATACAAGGCGAATATGAAAGTTTAAAAAAGCGACTGAAAGTTGAATATGGGAGCATAAAGGTAAATGGGAAATTTTATAATCTTGATCCAAACTTCAAAAGAGGTAAATTTTCAGTTGCCTTTCCTTTTATCGCAAGGAGAATTTTTGAGATGATTTTCGGTGGTGGTTCTGATAGAAGAAATTGCAAATTTGAAATTTTAAAACCTGAAACTTCGCTTTATGAAAGACGAAATCCAAAAAATAAGATAACCTGGCTTGGGCATGCGACATTTCTTGTTCAAATGGATGGGATCAACTTTTTAACTGATCCTATTTTCAGCGAAAAAGCAGGTCCGTTCGGAAATAGAATTGGCTCAAAAAGATATGTGCCAACCCCGATTGATATAACTGAATTACCAAAAATTGATTTCGTCGTGATATCACATAACCATTATGATCACCTTGATATAGCGACGCTTAAAAGAATAATCGCTCTAAATCAAAATGTAAAAATTTTCGTCCCGCTTGGCGTTGCTAAAACTCTTGAAGAAGAAGGAATAAATCAGAATGTGATTGAACTTGATTGGTGGGATGAATTTGAATTCAACGGTTTAAAAATAATTTTCACACCAACGCAACACTTTTCCGGCAGATGGATAAACGATTCAAATGAGTCGCTTTGGGGTGGATATGTAATTATTGGCAAGAAAAAATTTTATTTCGCTGGCGATACGGGATACTTTTTTGGCTTTAAATTGCTCGGCGATATTTTCGGACCATTTGACATAACGTGTCTTCCGATAGGTGCCTATGAGCCAGCTGAAATGATGAGACCAGTTCATATGAACCCAGACGAAGCAATACAAGCGCATCTTGACTTAAAAGGAAAAATTTTTTGCGCTATGCATTGGGGAACATTTGACTTATCAGATGAAAGATGCGATGAACCACCGAAACGACTTATTAAAAAAGTCAAAGAATTAAATCTTGATGAAAAAATGTTCAAGGTTTTTAAACATGGTGAGACGATAGAATGGTAATTTGCTTTTTAACATCGGCAAAGTTAAATTTTAAATAAGATTTTCGTCGTTCTTTAAATCTTAATGACCCGTGGGGGTGCTTCCCGAAATTTTCGGGAGGCTGAGAGTATACCCCTTGAACCTGATCTGGGTAATGCCAGCGTAGGGAATCGGGTCATCGCTGATCTTTAAAACTCCCCAAAGCCGTTTTTCCCTATGCTGACAATTCATCTGTGGAAAAACGGCTTTTTTATTCCTCTCAGCTCTCCCCACCTCCCACGGGTTAAACCCAAAATTAAAAACAAACAAATAAAAAGCCATGAAGAGAATAAACTTAATATCCATTGCCTTGCTCATTTTTATATCAACCCTTGTCTCACAGGTTAAAATAACTGGTTATGTTTTTGACGCCGAAACAAATAAACCACTTCCAGGGGCGAATGTTTATATTGAAAATACAACCTTCGGCTCAGCAACAAATGAAAACGGTTACTTTGAGATAAAAAATCTACCTGCTGGGAGATATACGATAGTTTCAAGCTTTGTCGGGTATGAAAGACAAAGGAAAATGATCAAGGTCGCTGAAGGTGAAGTCATAAACTTAACCTTCTATCTAAAACCGACTGTTCTCCCATCTCAAACCGTTGTGATAACAGCACTAATAGCAACGGAGAGGGAATCGCCAGTTGTCTTTTCAAACCTTGAGAAACAAAAAATAAAAGATTTCTACACAACTCAAGATGTCCCGATACTTTTAAACGAACTCCCATCGGTTCTGTCTTATTCTTGGTCTGGGAATGGAATTGGGTATAATTATCTTAACATTCGTGGATTTGATCAGAGAAGAATCTCGGTTTTAGTAAATGGCATTCCTCAAAATGACCCAGAAGACCACGGAGTTTATTGGCTTGATATGCCTGACCTTTTAGCAAGCACAGGAAACATCCAAGTTCAAAGAGGTGCTGGAAGCGCATTTTATGGACCACCAGCAATAGGTGGCTCAGTAAACATAATAACTTCAAATTTCTCAATTGACCCGAAAATCTCACTCTTTGCTGGATATGGAAGCTATAACACAAAGAAATATTCAATAGCGATAAATTCAGGGCTAATTCAAAATAAATATCTCTTGTATAGTCGTCTTTCTTACATAGCAACCGATGGCTACAGAGAGAAATCCTGGGCGAAATTTCCAGCTTACTTTTTCAGCGCGATAAGATATGATGAAAATATGACGACACAAATAAACTTATACGGTGGACCATTTGAAGACCATCTTGTCTACCGCGGGATACCTAAGGACTGGGTCAAAGATAAATCAAAGAGAAAAGCGAACTTAAATTATATGGATGTGACAACGAGGGACGACGAAGTTGAAAATTTCAGCCAGCCACATTATGAAATTTTACACGAATGGAGATTAAATGAAAATTTAATTCTTAACAACACTTTGTTTTATATCCGCGGTATTGGATACTGGGACATGGACGCATCTTGGGCGGATACGGTTTATTTCCGTCTATCAAAACCATATGCTGAAAGGTATGGATTTAAAATACCAACATCAAATCCCGGAAACGCTCTTGCAAGATATTTCATTGATTTAAACCAATATGGATGGCTTCCAAGATTAACTTTGAAGCATGGGAAGGGCGAGCTAACCTTAGGTGGTGAATTTAGAATTCACAGGGGCTTCCATTGGGCTAAAATCGTTTGGGCTCAAAATCTCCCAGAAGGATTGCCAAGCGATTATAGATTCTACGAATATAAAGGGGCAAAAGATATCGCCACCGTCTACCTACACGAATTCATCAGGGTAAAAGATAATTTAAGATTGATGGGAAGTTTACAGTTCGCTTACAATAGATATAGGGTTTATGGTGAGAAGGAATTTTTTGACTATAACTTGGGCAAATGGGTAAGCAATACATTTTCAGTGCCTTATTACTTTTTAAATCCTAAAATCGGAATAAGCTATGATTTGACTGAAAAGTTGAACATATTTGCAAGCATCTCACTTACGAACAGGGAACCAAGTAGAAGAGACCTTTATGACGCAAGCGATGGATATTGGTATCCTTGGGGTAAAAAACCAAACTTTGAAATTAGAGATGGAAATTTTGACTTCACGAAACCACTTGTTAAACCAGAACGGCTAGTTGACCTTGAAGTTGGAACTGGCTATTTTGCCGAAAATTACAAGCTGACGGCAAACTTTTATTACATGGATTTTAGAAATGAACTCATAAAAAACGGACAGTTAAATATATTTGGTGACCCAATTGTCGGAAATGCCGAAAGGACTAGACATGCTGGTGTGGAATTAACAGCGGAAATAAAAATCAATGGACTTGAAATTAGCGGAAACACAACGATAAGTAGAAATAGGATCATCAAGCACGGTGAGTATGCCTGGAAAAATCCATACACAGGGGAAGAATACACAACGCCTCAAAGGATTGATTTAGCTGGGAAGAGAATCGCTGGATTTCCTGATCATCTTGGTTCAATCAGGGTCACATATAGAAACTCGGGCTTTATGATTTCAGTGCTTGGGAAATATGTCGGCGATTTCTACACAGATAATTTCAACCTTGAATCCCGAAAGGTTGACGCTTATAAGGTCTTTGATGTGACTATGGGATACAGGTTTGGGAATTTTGAAGTTAAGGTTCAGATAAATAACATCTTTAATGAGCTTTACGCTGCTTCGGGCGTTGGAGATGAATTTTACCCAGGCGCTGAAAGAAATTACTTTGTAAGTTTTGCCTTTGAATTTTAAATTTTTCAAGGGGGTGGGTCCCCCCACCCTTATTTTAAAAAATCAGAGGTAATCTTGCGAGCGATTTTAATTTGCAACGGTGAACCACCTCCGCGAAACTTTCTGCGAAAAATTTTAAAAAATTACGATTTCATCGCTTGTGCTGACGGTGGAGCAAATATTGCTTTCAATTTCAAGATTGAACCAAATTTAATCATCGGGGACCTTGACTCAATAAAACCAAAAGTGAAAAAATTCTTCGCTAAAAAAGGCATACCAATTATATACGACCCTGATCAAAACAGCACAGACATTGAAAAAGCGCTTAAGTTTTTGATAAGCCAAGGTTTCAAACAAATTGATGTAACTTCTGCGATTGGAGACCGTCTTGACCATAATCTTGGAAATTTGAGCGCTCTTGTAAATTTTCACGGGAAGGCAAAGTTGAGAATAATTGATAAGTCCATGGAAATTTTTTTCGTAACCGATGAAATTTCATTTGAAGCAAGTCCAGGCGATAGAATTTCAATTCTACCCTTGGGAGAGAAGGCGGAAGGAGTTAGCACAAGAGGTTTAAAATTTAAGCTTGACGATGATGTTTTAAGTTTTAGTGGAAGAGGGATAAGCAACATCGCATCGGGCAGAAGGGTTTTGATAAAGGTTGAAAAAGGTGGGCTATTTGTGTTCAGAAAAACAAAGTGATTTGTGAGGATGAGGGTAAACTTGTCGATAGAGGACATGGCTTTGATACTTCTTTATTTCCTTGGGGTATTGTTCATCGGCTTCAAGGCGAAGAGAAAGGGAAACGATGCTGTTGAGGAATATCTACTCGCTGGAAGAAGCATAACTTTGCCTATGCTTGTTGCAACGCTTGTCTCAACCTGGTATGGTGGGATTTTGGGCGTAGGTGAGTTTTCATATAAATATGGCATTTCCGTTTGGCTCGTTTTCGGTTTACCGTATTATATTTTCGGAGCGTTATTTGCTTTTTTACTCGCTGGAAAAGTCCGCAATTCTAAACTCTTTACAATCCCAGACCGACTCGCACAGGTATATGATAAAAGGGTCTCAACATTCGGAACGATTCTCACCCTGATACTCGTCACGCCAGCACCGTATTTCTTGATGCTCGGAGTCCTGTTCCAGCTTATCTTCGGAACCGATTTAAAAATGAGCATCGTGATAAGCACGCTCATCTCAGTAAGCTATCTTTTTGTCGGTGGCTTCAGGTCTGATGTCTACACCGATATATTTGAGTTCTTTTTGATGTTCATAGGATTTGGCTTGATAATCCCATTTGCGAGCATAAGATACGGGGGCTTTGATTTCATTATCTCAAAGGTCCCACCAGAGATCTTAAGCTTAACTGGAGGACACTCAATTCAATATATAATTGCTTGGTTTTTGATTGCGATATGGACACTTGTTGACCCTGGGTTTTACCAAAGGTGTTATGCAGCGAAAGATGAAAAAACGGCAAAATATGGAATTTTAATCTCAATTTTATTTTGGTTCATATTTGACTTTATGACGATGACAGCTGGGCTTTATGCGAGGGCAATTATACCAAATCTTGAAAACCCCGTAATGGCATACCCAATGCTTGCGGAAGTGCTTTTACCAAAGATTGCAAAAGGACTGTTTTACATTGGGATGCTCGCAACCATAATGTCAACACTTAACACATTAACCTTTATCTCCGCTGTCACTATCGGAAACGACATAATCTGGAAAATCATAAAACAACGAGCTACCCCCGAAAGGATAAACCTTTACACAAGGATCGG